>ERZ772878.565-NODE-565-length-32408-cov-3.21525_pt1 | contig 32408 bp, 23 predicted proteins | sample MGYA00580578_ERZ772878 | MGnify/ENA primary metagenome ERZ772878 (study PRJEB29015, sample SAMEA2737686) | human gut metagenome | biome: human gut; feature: human-associated habitat; material: faeces | place: China | collected 2012 ...
ACCCAGCCGGATAGCGGTAATATATTGCCACTGCAAGCGAAGTATATTGCAACGGAGTAAAGATAGAAAATTTTGAAAAGGAACAGGATAAGATAACGCTGACAGTGCCCGAAGGACTTCCGGTGGGCGACAATGTCACCAATCCGGAAGACATGGACAAGATTCGTATTGTGACGGCTTATAACGAGCCTTGTACGTATGATTTTATTTTCCGTTCCTATACGCCTACCGTATCCGCAATTTCCAATAAGATGCCGGTGCCCGGAGGATATTTCTATGTGGAAGGGCAATACTTGAATGAGGAATACATTACCGCTATCCGGCTGGGTAACGCGGACTTGACTTTCGAAGAAGTGGCTGACAAAGAGGGAAGCGTGTTGAAAGTAACCGTACCGGATGATGTACCATGCGACCGTAGTTGTTCGCTTACCATTGTTTCGGAAGACCTGGAAATAGTAGTAGAGAAGTATATGTGCTATACGGAAGGAGTTTTCTTGAAGACATTCTCGAAAGAAGAACAAGGAAATGTCGGCAATAACCAGTTGGCGACTATATATCATACGATGGAGAGCAGACCGGGTTCCATAGATGAAAGTCTGCCTTGTCCCGAATATGTATTGAGCCTGGGCGACGGACAAAAGACATTGCCTGCCAGCGGAAGTGCCACAAGTGAATCGAATTTCTCATTCTTCAGGTTTAGTGGTGCGGATTGTTTCAAGCGTGTGATAGATAAAAATAGTAGTTTGGCCGCTACTCCATTGGAAAATCTGGCTATTCAGCTTGAGGTATATATGAACAAGCCATGGACTTCCGGATTCCTTGCATGGCGTTTTGATAAGAATGGTAACTCATCTACAAAGAAGAACAGTTCCAGAACATATAATATCATGCCATGGACAAATGATACGCCCTTTACTTTTGATTATGGCTGGCGTACTATTACCATTCCGTTTACTAGCTTTACTGGTATGATCACAAGTAAGGTGGTAACATTGGAGGACTTGTATGGGGAGTTATACACGATAGGTACTAAGGGAAGCCATGCAATGCTGAATATGTTTAATTATGATATACAGGAAGACGGACGCATATATTCTCCGGTGGATAACTTCCAGTTGAATATTGCCAATGTTCGTATTGTACCGATTAGATAAAATAGATGTTTATAATGAAAAAACTTATTTATATATTACTTATCTGTGTGCCGGTTTTCGTCAGTGCTTGTACAAAGTCTGATGCTAGTTGGATAGACGATGAACTGTTTGATGCAGTTTTGCAAGAAACGGTTTTGACTGTAACTCCTTCCATAAGATATCAACCAATAGTGGGCTTCGGTGGAATGTATAATCCTAAGATCTGGTGGGGAAGTAATATGTTGACAGATGCTGATATAAATAAATTATATGGGGCATCCGGACTGGGATATTCCATTCTTCGTCTGATGATTTATCCGAAAGAGTCTGATTGGACAGCTGATGTGTCAGGTGCTAGAATTGCACAACAGAACGGAGCATTGGTTGTTGCCTGTCCGTGGGATTGTACGGATGCGCTTGATGATAAGACACATCCGAAAGGAAAACACCTCAACCCCGAAAAATATCAGGAGTATACTGACCATTTAGTGAAATATGTCAACTACATGAAAGACAATGGTGTGAACCTCTATGCCATTTCTATGCAAAACGAACCGGATATGAACTATACGTATTGGAAGCCTGCCGAAGTGGTAAACTATATAAGAGATTATGGTGCACAGATCCGTGCTACCGGTGTTAAGCTCATGGCACCTGAAGCTTGCGGTATGCAGCCTGCTTACACCGATCCTGTGTTGAATGACCCTGTTACCTTTGCCAATACTGACATTGTTGCAGGACATTTGTATCAGGGGTTTACGGATCTTTCAAGCAGTTATGTAAAGAACCGTCACGATTATATCACTGGATTATACGACACTCGTCTTGCTCCTGCAGGTAAAACTTGGTGGATGACAGAGCATTTGTTTAATGACGGTGCCGACGAAACCGATTCTTTCAAATGGAAATTCTGGACATGGGATTATTGTATGTCGCATCTTGCTAAAGAAATCCATATGACAATGGAAGGCTATTGCAGTGCATATATTTATTGGTATCTGAAGAGGTTTTATGGCATGATGGGCGATAATGACCCCAGAAGCATTGTACCGGAAGGGGAAATTACTAAAAACGGATATATCTTGTCACATTATGCCAAGTATGCTACCAGTACAACACGTATTAAAGTAGATAGTGATGATTCTAGTATTTTAGCAACCGCTTACGTGAATGCTGACGGGAAAGAAATAACTTTAGTAGTGTTGAATACAACTAAAAAAGACACTAAACTGGCGATTGTGTTACCTGTTACCGTTAAAGGTGTATCAGCTGTTCAGACCACGAAAGAGGTTAATATGAAAGAGACCGTCTCACAGTTGTCACAGGATGGGAAGTCTGCTTTTGTTTTAGCTTCGGCAAATGGCATAACGTCTGTCAGGCTTAGTCTTTTTTAAGGGATATGGAATGAACCAACGATAGGTTTTCAGACAATAATATTAGCCGGATTTTCTTTGAACAAAGGAAAATCCGGCTAAATTGCATAGTAAAGTCTGTTTTATTAGACTTTTTCTTGCGATAATCAATTATTTGATGTATTTTTGAAGAAAAGTTTATTTAAATAGACTATGAGATTAATGGAAATCATGAAATTACGACGCGAGACATTAAGTCTGTCGCAACAGGATCTTGCTGAAATGGCCGGGGTCAGTTTGGCTACGATCAAGGATATTGAACGTGGTAAGGGAAACCCTTCATTAGCTACGGTCAGCAAAATTCTCGCAGTTCTAGGAATGGAGATAGATTACAGGATACGTCAAACTATATAATCATGTGAGTAAATATGAAACAGTTGAATGTTTACATGAATGACTGTAAAGCAGGGGTATTGACAGAGAAGCATCCTGGCAAAGATTACACATTCTGTTATGATAATGAGTATCTCTCTTCGGAATATCCCGCTATATCAGTTACCTTGCCCAAGCAGAAAGAAGTATATGAATCAGAACATCTTTTCCCTCTATTCACAAATATGTTACCCGAGGGAGCTAACCGCAAGGTGATATGCAGATTCTTGCGAATAGACGAGAAAGACTTCTTCGGTATGCTCACTGCTATGGCCGACAAGGATTTTATTGGTGCTGTACAAATAAGGAGGATTAGTGATGATAGAGATTAAATATTGTCCTTCCACCCTTATGGAAGGTTTTACTACATATAGTCCTAAAGGTGCAAAAATGCTTTTTGACAGTAAAAATATTAATCCCGTTTTGGATTTCGACATAGATAAATTTCGAAACACTGTTGATATCATGGATGCTATGTATCGTATATCAGTTTCTGGCGTACAAGAGAAGTTTCCGGCTGTCGTAGAGAAAGGCAAGATAAGAATCGCTCAAGATGGAGAGCGTTCTGCCTATATCCTGAAGCCTGCTCCATGGGATGAAACTTTACAGAACCGCAAGCAGATACCTGCCAATGAACACCTTACGATGCAAATAGCTTCGCAGGTGTATGGTATACGGACGGCAGATAACGGATTATGTTTTACACAAAGTGGTCAACTCGTGTATATTACTAAGCGGTTTGATATACAGTCTGATGGAGCGAAAGCTCCCATGGAGGATTTTGCAACGGTAATTGGGCGCAATGAGCAAACTGACGGACTCCACTTCAAGTATAGAGGCTGCTACGAGGATATTGCCAACGCCATTCGCAAGAACGTTGCAGCATGGATGGTGGATATGGAGCGTTTTTTTGAATTGGTACTTTTCAACTACATTTATGCTAATGGAGATGATCACCTGAAAAATTTCTCGCTTATCCTTGAAGGACAGGATTATCGTCTGGCACCAGCCTATGATCTGATAAACACAAACTTACACGTAAATAGTGACGATCTTGGACTTGATGGTGGTTTATCATCTAATATTGAGAAGAGTGACGTAATGGACAAGACTGGTCATTTATGTCGTCTTGACTTTGAGAGATTTGGAGAACGGATAGGCATCGTGAAACCTCGTCTTAGAAAAATTTTAGACAAATACATGCAGTTGCCTGATGATACTGTAAGATTGGTTGACCACAGTTTCTTGAATAACAAGATGAAGCGTGCTTATCTCAGAATCGTTAGAGAAAGAATCAGTCGTTTTGTCAGAATCTCTGAATAACATATATTTTATTGTGGGCTTAGTCTACTTAATTTTTCTTGAAATGAATCTTCACTCTCTTCACACAAAGCATAGTGGCTCATTCATAGATATTTCCTGTGATTTGAATGCAATATTTTGTCTTTCACGTTCTCTTCACACCTTCACCGTATGTATTTAAAAGAGGTGACATTCCTTAATATCCTATCTCCAATGTTCCTGTATTAACAGAAATTTGGAACAGAATCTTAAATAGCCGACTATAGTCGGCTGGTCGGTCAACTATAGTCGGCTGTTTGGTCGACTGTGGCTGTCTAATCAGCCTACTCCAGTCGGCGGATGATAAACTATTGTTATGCTCCTGCTGACAGTGTGTCAATCTCGCTTTCGTTCTAAGTTGTTTATGTGTTATTTCATTAATGTTTCTACCAGGCTGTTGATATAAACCTCTAAGTTTGTATATTCTTTGCTTATATTATATTTTGAACCATCAGAACTATCATTGGGGTTTAGATTGTTTGATTTTTCCCACTCATCTGGTATGCCATCACCGTCAGAATCAATCACTTTTTTTCCAGAGAAGTAATTTGGCCATCCGCCAACATCATTTGCGTCATCTATAATTCCCCAATTACTGCCATTGCTTCCTTTTGCAGTGTAGCTGCCATTCTTTACATTTTCTACAATTCGCTTATCTACATTATCCCAACGTAATGATGCTCCAGCTTTAGCCAATACCGATTCATAAGCTTCTTTTGCCGATTCTGTAAATAAACTTACATCTTTAGTGATTGCAAATTCAAAATTTGAGGTTAATGAGCTTATACCGCCTCGCGGCATTGGTATTTCCGTGGTTTCTTTAGGATGTAATCCTGCCTTATTATCACGATTAACCTCCGCTAGTAGTGGTTTGTACTTTGGTGGTAACAAAATGCAAGAATCATCAAAATAATTACCATTTAAATAGAATACTCCCCATATACCTTTCTCATTCTTGTTTTTTCCATCATCTCCGTTGGGAGAAAATATGCGATTCACGATATTTTTATTTTGAATTGTAGCAGGTCCTGGTTTGTAGTAATTGTTTATAAAATTATAAAAACCACCTTCGCCTGCATATCCACCATTACTGGGTCCCCAGTTATAAAATACATTATTGCGTATATCAACTTTCTGTTTATTAGGCTCTCCAGTATAGCGACTCCCACATAATCGTGGGGTACGGCTACTGTGGTGCGCTATTAGGTTATGGTGGAATGTAGCGGTAAGCCCTCCCCAAATACCACCAAAACCATGAGCTCCTTTACCATGAATCGAATATGCAAGACTTTCAGCAATAATACACCACTGCATAGTAAAATTTTCATTATCATAGAAAGAAGCACATTCGTCTGTACTCCAACTCATAGAACAATGATCGATAATAATATTTTTTTGGTTTTTTCCCCACATCGTATCTGCTCCATCCGCTTCTGTTTCTGTCAACATATCGCTTCCCATTCTACAACGGATGAATCGGATAATCACATTGTCTGCTTTTATATTTAGCGTGTTTCCTTTTAGACAGATGCCATCTCCTGGTGCAGTTTGTCCGGCAACAGTTACATCACCGTTTTTGATTATAAGTTTACTTTGTAATTCTATAAGCCCACCAATGGCAAAGACAATGGTTCTCGGTCCCTTTTGATTTAGAGCCCAACGCAATGTACCTATGGAGTTGTCATCTTTTAAGGAACTGACTGTATACACAGTTCCTTCTGCACCTCCCTTTGTATAGCGTCCTCCACCAAAAGCACCTGGGAAGGCAGGAATGTTTGAACGATCGGGAGCAGGATATTCTGTTAGATGTTTCGTATCGGGGGGGCGCATATATTGCTGAACGGATAAAGGCTCTTTTGAACATGCACATAACGTTGATACCAGAATCAAACTTTTCAATAAAATATTATTCATAATTGCTTATATTTAAAATGTGCCAAAAGTAAATTATTAGTTATAGACTTTTGACACATTTATAATATTATATATATGGCTGGAGATATTACTCTTGCGGATCTCTAGGTACTAACTCAATTTGTGCATCCAATTGTTTGTCGGCTCCCATCCCAATTCCGATTCTAGTGATAGTGGCAGGATTGATTTCAATCGTTTCGTTTCCGTTTCTGAAAGAATCGAATTTAATTTTCTTTTTTCCTTTTCCCCAGAATCCCATGGAAGCTTTTTGTTCCTTTCCGTCTTCATTGGTGAAATAGACATTAAGGGAACACAAGGCATCACTTGCTTTTTCATCTAATTTTTTAAAATTAGACAATACAATCTGAATGCCTTTATACATTCCGTATTCTTCCTGTGTTGGCAAAAAATAATCTCCGGCACGTTCGGATATCAGCGTGGATGTACCGCTGAGAGTAATGCCACGTCCTGTACCTTTGGTTAAATCTATTACTACGTTTTGTGCCATTGCACCCATTGTTCCTAGAAGTGCTACTACTGCTAATAATGTAATCTTTTTCATAATGGATAAGTTTTTAATAATTTATTATTTGATAGTTATGTCCGTATAATAAGGTTGTGGAATTCCTTGAATATCGATTTTCACCTTTAGAGTTCCTGCTTTCCGATTGGATTGTACGATGGCAAGCGCTTTTCCGAAATAGGTCTTTAGTTTGTTCCCCTGAAATGATTTTTCCCGTCTCAGGTCTCCATTATCGATGCCGAGGAATTTGCCTTCTCCTTCTATGCTGACAGTGACGAGACGGTCGTCGGTTTGGACGGGGATTCCATCCTTGTCGAACAGTTCGACGGTGAGATGGGACAAGTCTTGTCCGTCAGCTTTCAGTTCGTTGCGGTCTGCTGTGACAATAGCATGGTGGGCATTGCCGGAAGTGACGATACTATCCCGACAAACCTCTTTCCCGTTTTTATATCCGATGGCAAGTACTTTCCCTTTGCGGTAAGGTATATTCCATTTGATGGTGTTGTTCTCGTAGTCTGCTGCCTTACGGGGTAGGAAATCAGCTTTGGCCCATCCGGACGGGGCGATGAGTTTTACTTCGTCACAGTTGGTCATGGTACGTATTTCCAGCGTGCGGATGTCTGGATAAGGCATATTCCAATGATGAACCATTGTCGGGAATTGCCAGTGGTCTTTACCGGGAGTAATGTCTTGTGAGGGATCGACTACCGCCAATCGTACCATTGGTTTGTCATTCCATACCGAGCGATGATATCCGGCAGCCGTACGTTCAAACATACAAAGATTGAACAAGCAGGAAGGCCATCCCTTACTCGGCCAGCCGCTGGCTTCGCCGATATAATCTACTCCCGCCCAAATAAAAGAGCCGAAAAGAAAATCATTCTCCAATACGAAGTTCCATGGGTTCCTATCTAAATAGCAGCGAACGTTTTTGGGGTTGTCTCCGCTGTAATAAGGGAAGGCTTCGCTAACAAAACATATTCGGTTGGGATTTTTCTTACGGTCTTCAAGCATGCGAGGTTCCATGTAGTTGTATCCCAAAATGTCGGGGACATCCCCAAAAGCAGGATTAAAGCCGCTTTGACAGGCAATAGTTACAGGACGTGTCGGTTCCAGTTGGTGTACGAAATCCTGTAGCATCTTGGCTCTTTTTATTCCGATACTGCCCGACCAAGCTTCCTGTACTTCATTGCCTACGCTCCACATTACGATGCAGGGGTGGTTACGGTCGCGAATGACCATATCGCCAATATCCTGCTTCCAACAACTGTCGAAAAATTTCTCATAATAACCGGATTTCCACTTGTCAAATGCTTCGTCAATGACAAGAAATCCCATGCGGTCGCACATATCCAGAAACTCGGGTGAAGGAGGATTATGGCTGCAACGAATGGCGTTGCAACCAAATTCTTTCAATATTTCCAGACGGCGTTCGTAAGAACGGTCGGGGACAGCAACCCCTAGGCAGCCGGCATCTGCATGAAGACAGACGCCTTTCATCTTCATATTCTTGTCGTTGAGGAAAAAACCTTTTTGAGCGTCAAAACGGATGGTACGTATGCCGAATGGGGTTCGGTAGATGTCAACTACCTTGTTGCCAATTTTAAGGGTTGTTTCTATAAAATAACGGTAAGGGTCTTCCAATGACCACAGACGTGGCTGGGCAATGCTGAATGCTTGCTCCACGTCAGTGGTGTCATTGGCTTCAATCCTGATTTTTGTCTCTTCCTGAATCTTTTTACCTTTTATTTTTATCGGATGATTGTCTTCGTCAACAATCATTTGAGTGATTTCCAAATTTTGAGGAGTGGAAGTACTGTTTACTACACTTGTCACCATTCTTATACGGGCAGATTCTTTCGTAACTTCCGGTGTGGTGACATATGTTCCCCAAGTGGCGACACGTACGGGGTCGGTAACTTGAAGCCATGTGTGGCGGTAAATTCCGGAACCTGTATACCAACGAGACTCTTCTGTCCTGTCTACATGAACCAATAGTGTATTCATCCCACCATAGTTCAAGTGATCGGTCAAGTCTATTTCAAAACTAGTATATCCATATCGATGGTTTCCTATTTTTTTCTCATTCAGATAGATCGTAGCGTTATGGTATACCCCGTCAAACAGGATACTTACATTTTTACCTTTGTAAGAAGAGGGTATTGTGAATTCTTTCCGGTAAAGTCCGATACCACCGGGAAGATAACCGGAGGCACCGCCTATTTCTCGTTTAAAATCCTGAATGATGCTATAATCATGTGGCAATTGGATATTATTCCATTTCCAGTTTTTCGGGGTGAAGTTTATCTTCATGGCGTCACTGTCTTCTCCGAGATGGAACAGCCAGTCAAAGTCGAACGTCTCTTTTATTCGCACATCTTTTTGTGCAAGAATAGGAGTTGCGAAAGACAAAGTCATTAAAATAAATAAAATTTGTTTTTTCATGCTATTATTATAATTAATTAATTGGGTCGAACTCTCTGATGCAAAAATACATCTGATTTAGGAAAAAAGGATTTAAATCTATTTCAGATGTATTCGTTATTGATACAACTACTGTTTTTTATTCCTTTTTTGTTTCAGTTCAAATTTGTGGGAGGATGAAATGGATTATATTTTGTTTCATTTATATCTTTCATTGTTTCATTTTAGTAAAATATGTATTTGAGATGATGAAAAAGCCCATCATTTACTTGCTTTATTAGGAGAAACTTTACTATTTTGCAGCGATTAATTATCATTACTATGAAAAAGTACTTTATTGTTTGCATCTTATTCTCTTTGTTTTTTAAGTGTGTGGCTGCAGAAAACAGTCGTTTTTATAAGGCAGGGCAGTTAACATCACATTTGATTACCAGTATTTGTCAGGATGGGCAGGGGTATATCTGGATTGCCACAGAATATGGTTTGAATAAGTTTGACGGCGTGCAGTTTACTCAGTATTTTAGTCGTGAGAATAATCCTGCTTCCTTATCGAATAATACGGTACGTACTATGATGAATGACAAAGAAAACCGATTGTGGATAGGTTGTTCAAACGGTTTGCAATATTACGTTCCCAGTGAGGATGCTTTTCATACTATACCATTTCAGGACAATTTGTTTCCCAGTGTCACGAGGATAGTTCAGTTGCATACGGGGAAAATTTGGTTGATAGGTGCGTTACGGGGAATTTTCGAATTGGACGAAGAACAGCATATTGTTCGTCCGCTGACATCTGTCAATACATTGTGTGAAACTGCTGTAGTGGATGATATCTATGAAGACCATAAACATCGAATGTGGATTGCCACTGCTGGGAAGGGATTGCTTTGTTTGGATGCGTCGGGAAAAATTCTAAAAAGATATACTTTTCAAGATTTGTGGGGGCGAAACGTTAGAAAAATTCGTGAAGATGCGCAAGGGAACATTGTAGTGGTAGTAAATGGGAAACTTGCAGTGCTGGATGAGAATCAGGGAAAGTTTGTTCCGTTTCATACAGATTATAATTGGTTGGATATACGTGATGTCATTAGGAGTAAAGAAGGTATACTTTATGTAGCAACCTATGGACAGGGACTTTTTTATGTAGATAAAAAGGAAGGGAAGTTGATGCCGACGAACAAAGTATATACTCCTTTCTTTAACGTCGGGCTGGCAAATATGGTATCTGTATTGGAAGATCGGGAACAAAATTTGTGGTTAGGCTGCTTTCAGAAAGGCGTTGTGATGGTACCTACTCGTCCCACTTCTTTCCATTATTGGGATTTTACTGAAAAAGAATATAATTCGGGAGATAATCTTGGATTCTACCGTGAGAATCATGGAGTTGTAACTTTTGTCTACCGTGATAGCCAGGGGAATATTTGGGGAGGTCTGGAGAAAGGCGGACTGTTTAAATTTGACCAGAATGGACAGGTGACAGAACATATTAAAACGTCAGGAGCTGTGATTTCTGCTTTTGAGGATAGCGAGCATACATTTTGGGTAGGAACATACGCCCAAGGATTGGGAGTCCTGAATACCCGTACGGGGCAGTGTGACTTCATACCGCAATTGAGTGGGAAAAGGGTGAAATGTATAACGGAAGATTCGGAAAAAAATCTTTTTTGTTGTTTATTGGGAGAAGGCTTGTGGCGTTATAACCTTCGCACGAAAGAGGAATATGAAATATGCCGGAAAAATCCAGAAACGAGAAAACTGCTGAAAAACACCTATATGAATGTGATACTCTGTGATAAGGAAGATTTGATCTGGATAGGGCATTATGCCGGAATCAGTTGTTATGATGTGCAGAATGATTGTTTCATGCGCATAAAAGGTGATTCGGTTTTGAACTCGTGTGTTTGTTACTCTTTACTTGAGTCCCGAGACGGAAATATTTGGATAGGTACCAATAACGGGCTATATGTATGGAATAAAAGTGAGCAGCTTTTTAAGCGGTATACAACAGAGAACGGGCTTTCCAGTAATATGATTTGCGGTCTTGCCGAAGATAACGAGGGAAATATATGGTGTAGTACTTTTCGAGGCATTAATCAATTGAAACTGAAAGAAAAACGGATTATAAATTATTATACAGGTAGCGGACTAGTCGATAAGGAATATACCCGGGGCGCCTATTTCCAAGATAAAGATGGAATTGTTTACTTCGGTGGCAGTTATGGAGTCACTTGTTTTTCTCCGAGTGAAATAACCAATTCTGAGTTCCGCCGGGAAGTGATGCTTACCAATATGTATATCGGCAATGTTCCGGTGAATACCAAGACTGTATCAGGAAGGAAGGCAGTAATCGAATGTCCTTTGACTGATGCAACGGATTTTTACCTGACTCATGAAGATAATACATTTACGTTCGAGTTTTCGACAATGGATTATCGGGAACCGGAGAATATCAATTATGAATACCGCTTGCTCGGATTGGATGCAGACTGGAATTCCACCTTGTTGGGAGTTCATCGGCTTACTTACAATCATCTGCCGCCCGGCAATTATACATTGGAAGTACGTGCATGTGAGAATGGTTTTTATACTCCCGTGAAACAGTTACAGATTCATATTGCTTTTCCATGGTACAGGACTATATATGCCTATATCTGCTATTTCCTCTTGTTGTCGGCTTTGGTTGCTCAATCCTTGTTTATATTGAAGCGAAGACGTCAAGAAGAAATCAATGAGGCAAAACTAAAGTTCTTTATAAATATCTCACATGAGATACGTTCTCCGATGACGTTGATCATCAGTCCGCTGGAGTCTCTGTTGAAACGTGATTTTGATGAGTCTGCCATGAAAGCTTTGCGTTCCATGTATAAAAACGCCAACCGGATTTTGGAATTGATAAACCAGTTGTTGGATATCCGGAAAATTGATAAGGGGCAGATGCGGATTATATGTGCTGAAACAGATTTGGTCGGATTTATAGAAGATTTGTACAAGACTTTTGATTATCAGGCGGAAAAAAGAAGGATTCGTTTTGTCTTTGAGCATGAAATGGAAAAGCTGCCGGTATGGATTGATCGGAACAATTTTGATAAAGTATTGGTGAACTTGTTGTCCAATGCATTTAAGTATACACCCGAGGATGGCGAGATTCGGATTTGTCTGTCTGCCGGAACGGACAGGAAGAGTCCCGGCCCACTTTTAGAATATGCCGAGATAATGATTTTGGATTCCGGGCCGGGTATTGATGAAACTAAACTGGAGAAGATTTTTGAACGTTTTTATCAGGCTTCGGCAGATATGTCTGCTGCACCACTAGGTTTTGGTATAGGTTTGAATTTATGTCGCCTGTTAGTGAATTTGCATCATGGAACGGTGGTTGCCTCCAATCGGAAAGATAGGCAGGGAAGTTGTTTTACTATACGTATACCGCTTGGAAACGCCTTTTTAAAGAAAGAAGAAATGACAACTGAAGTGGCGGCTTTTAATCACCATAGTGCACATCAGCCAAGTTTTATAGACGAGCATGGCGATAAGAAAACGGTGAAGTCTAGGAGTAGTTATAAGGTACTGGTAGTGGATGACAATGAGGATGTACGGGACTTTTTGAAAACGGAACTTGGTGAGATATACAAAGTATTTGTTTGTACGAATGGGGATGAAGGGCTGCAAACAGCATTGTTGCAACTGCCGGATGTCATTGTCTCCGATGTAAAGATGCCTGTTATGGATGGTTTTACTATGTTGAAAAAGTTAAAAAACAATAGTAATACGAATCATATTCCAATCATCCTACTCACTTCTAAAACAGAACATGCCGACCGTATTCAGGGGTTGGGCAAGGGGGCGGATGCTTATATGGCCAAACCTTTTAATATAGAGGAATTGCAAATTCTTATTGCCAATTTGATTGAAAACCGTATACGCTTGAAAGGTAAATTTTCCGGGGCGCTTCAGGAAGATAAAATCAAATCAATAGAAGTGAAGTCTAATGATAATATATTGCTGGAGCGTGTAATGAAAATTGTTAATGATAACATGGACAATCCGGAACTGAATGTTGAGATGCTTGCCGAACAAGTGGGCTTGAGCCGTGTACAGCTACATCGTAAGTTAAAGGAACTGACGGGGGTGCCGACCGGTGAGTTTATTCGGAATATTCGGTTGAAACAGGCGGCAGTTTTGCTGAAGGAGAGGAAAGTGAATATTTCTCAAGTGGCATATATGGTTGGATTCAGTAGTCAGACACATTTTTCTACTGCCTTCAAGAAATTTTATGGTGTATCACCTACAGAGTTTATTGCTATGGAAGAAAAGAAAGATGCCTGACTTACCAGAAAGAGTATTTTGGGTAAGTCAGACATGGCAAACTATTTTTTAGAGGTGGCACCTTTGGGCTGTTGTATTATTTCAGTGTCTCTGGTGCCCCCAAATAGCTCGGCTTCAATCCGCCTGCATGAATCATAATCTTTTCAATCACGATTCCTGGGGCTAATGGGCGGATACGTAAAGTGTGTTTCCCTTTCTTCTTCAGTTCATGAATGGATCGGGACTCGATAATCGGATTAGCCTGCCATTTTCCTAGCTCACCGTTATAGTGCCCGTTGAAATTAATGACCTGTTCTTTGCCGCCATCGAAACTGATAGCATAACTTAAGCCTTTGTTATTATTGAAGTTAAGGGTAGGCGCAAGTAATAGTTCCACTCTTACGTTTCCTGTTTTTTCCATCTCTATGTCGTATTCAAGGTACATTTTTTCTGGTGTCTTTGTTACAGGAAGAGTGGTGACACCCGATAGTGTTTTTCCAAAATCGGGAATAATGCTCCACTTTGTTTCACCTTCTGCTATGGCACGGGAATAATGCTCCGCTTCCATGGCTACATATCCGTTTGTTTCCTTGAACTCATATTTCACGGGACTTTCAGGGATACGGGTTACTTTGGGTATGATTTGTTTTGTCGGATTATTCCAGGAAGTATATCCGATATGTGTCTGGCTCATGAGATGATTCCATTTACCGTTTGCTATTACTTTGTGATAATAGTCTGTCAGGACAGAGTCCCGTTGGAAGCAGGCTGCTACTTTGTCCGCCCACTCGTTTGCTTCCGGATTCTTTTGTGCAGCTAACTTTTGATTCTTGGCTTGCGCATAATACATATTGTATAAGTTGGAACAAGCCTGCACGGGGAAAGATATGAGCTGGTCGTATGCATCCCGGTATTCCGTGGGTAATATGAATCTCAGATTATGCGCATCCAGTGCCAAAGAATTATATTCATTTACTACACGTTCCCATTCTCCGTAGTTGAAGCTATAAGTTTTGGCGGTCAGCATTTCGGGAGTAACCCGGCGGTTGTATTTTGTATAAAGAGAAAGAATACGTGCCGCTTCTTTGGCATATTTTTGTCCGAACTGTTGTGCGCAGAAGTCTTCTGCATGTTGCTGTAAATTTTCAGCATTGAATTTCTCAGGATTCCATGCCATGTCCAGGAAAAAGGTAATGGGGTATTCCATCGGTTTTAAGTCACCAACGTTTACAATCCAAAGTTTGCGTACGCCATATTCATAAGTCAGGTTCATTTGCTCCCATACGCGGGGGATAGGACTGATATTAATCCATTTGGAATTACGGGGGCCGCCTACATAGTCGAAGTGGTAATACATGCCATAACCGCCGGAACGGGGCTTTTCGTTCAGTTCCGGAAGTTTGCGGACATTTCCCCAGTTGTCGTCACACAATAATAACGTCACGTCGTCAGGAACGCGCATTCCTTTATCATAATAATCCTGTACCTCTTTGTAAAGAGCCCATACCTGCGGGGTTTCCTTAGCCCTCTTACCCGTTACTTTTTCAATAATTTTCCGTTGGTCTTTTACTATATTCTCTAATAAGGCAATGTTGGAGTCTTCGCTCATCGGTTCGTCACCGTCGCCACGCATACCGATCGTGACAACTGTTTCCCAGTTTTTGGCACGCTCCATTCCATATGTCCAGAAGTCGTGGAGACCTTTGGCATTATGGCTATAATCCCATGCCCCTTCTCCCCGGCGTTTCCAGTCCTGCTGTGCCAGTGCCATCGGCTCGTGATGGGAAGTTCCCATCACGATACCCATGGTGTCGGCCAATGCCCCATTTTGCGGATCGTCATCATAAAATGCACTTCCCCACATAGCAGGCCACATAAAGTTACCCTTCAGACGTAATACCAATTCGAAAACATGTTTATAAAATTTGCTGTTGAATCCACCGAATTTCTCTTTAGACCAATTGCCTAGACAAGGCCATTCGTCATTGAGGAAAATACCCCGGTATTCCACTTTGGGTTCACCGTCGGTATATATGCCGGGTTTTACATATACATTCTTCTGTTTGGCGACAGGCACGTCCGCCCACCAGTACCAGGGAGATACTCCCATTTGTCTAGACAGTTCGTAGATTCCATAGATAGTTCCCCGCTTGTCGCTCCCTACGATGACAAGAGCTTCGTCCACCCCTTCGCAGGGAGCGGAGACTACTTGCAGAATATATTTTTCTCTTTTGCCTTCCAACTCTTTTTTTTCCAGTTTGCCGGAAGATAATAATAGTTGCCGGATGAGAGGTGTTTGATAAGTTCCTATCAGAATTTGTCGTTTACTGTTTATGTCTGTTGTCATTTCAGGTTTTATGCCACATACGTTGGATATGTCTTGTATAAGGTTCTCCACGGCCATTTTTACTCCCTTGTCTTCGCCAGCGTCTATTCTTATCGGACAAGGTTTTCCTTCCGTTATTAACGGAAAGTGGTTGGTTGCCGGTTTAAAAACGATAAATTGGTCTGCGGAAACAGCGGCAAGGCTGATGACTGATAGATACAATGACAAAAATATCTTCTTCATGGTTTACTAATTAAATGGTTAATCACGATTTGTTTTTTTCTGGTAGCAAAGGTAAGTTGTCCATCCTATAAATAGTGAAATATTTGATTCAATTTCATACTTCTGTGTAACTATTGGATTTTGGCATGTTACATATCATTTTTGATTTGTTACATTGATACAACAAGTACTTGCTAAACAAACTCACAGGGGAGTTGAGCGTTTGCTTCGGCCCTACAGCTTTTATTGTCTAGTATGTTTAGGGGGGGGCTTTATAGCTTTTTTGCATGCATCTCTGAATAAAAGAATCCGCATGCATTAATGATAGAAAAACGAGGTAAAATCTAATGAAGTGTGAGTATTGTATCATTAAGATATTTAAATGAAACAATTAAAAAAACAATGGAAATATCTGTTAGTGTTTCTGTAACGTAGATGGAGTATACCTATATGAATGATTTCGTAAATTTGCATCATTCAGAAGAGAATTTCTATAAACATAGTTTTTATGTCATTGTAAATAAAAGTAAAATGAAGGATTTTCATAAACTCTCTTGGCTTCAGCGTATAGGTTTCGGCTCTGGTGACTTGGCACAAAACCTGATTTATCAGACGGTATGCATGTATCTGCTATTGTTCTATACCAACGTCTACGGCCTCAAGCCCGAAACGGTAGCTGTAATGTTTCTCATTGTCCGGATAGTAGACGTAATCTGGGATCCGCTGGTTGGTACTTTTGTTGATAAACATAATCCACGCCTGGGTAAATATCGTGCTTATTTGGTGCTTGCAGGTATTCCTCTTACCGGATTTGCCATTCTTTGCTTCTGGAACGGATTTTCAGGTAGTTTGGTTTATGCCTATATTACTTACGTGGGGTTGTCGATGCTCTATACTTTAATAAATGTGCCTTATGGAGCCTTAAATGCTTCACTGACCCGTGATACGAACGAGATCACGACACTGACCAGTGTGCGTATGTTTTTGGCTAACACCGGAGGATTAGCAGTGGCTTACGGTATTCCTAAACTGGTGGCCTGTTTGTCACCTGACGGACTGACGAATACAGTGACCAGTGCCGATGCATGGTTTGCCACAATGACTATTTACGGTATTGTAGGATTGTTGCTGTTGATTTTCTGTTTCACACAATGTAAAGAGCGGGTGGTAATGGATGCAAAAGAAACAGAAAATGTGCAGGTGTCCGATCTTTGGACAGAGTTTCGTCGTAACCACCCGCTACGTATTCTGGCCTTCTTCTTTATCACGGCTTTCGCCATGATGGCTGTGGGAAATTCGGCGGGCTCCTATTATATGTTATATAATGTACACGGAACGAGCGACCAGATGGCCAATTTCATGGCTCTTGGTTCCATTCCTGCTTTCATATTCATGCCTTTGGTACCGTGGATCAAACGCAGGATAGGAAAACGTGCCATGTTTTCTGTTTTTTTGTCGGTAGCTATTATTGGGATGGCATTACTCTACGTCATTTCGATGATACCGTCATTGAAAAATCAGATATGGCTGGTTTACGTGGCCCAGTTTGTCAAATCTACAGGTGTCATCGTAGCTACAGGTTATATGTGGGCATTGGTTCCTGAAGTCATTTCATACGGTGAATATACCACTGGTAAACGCATTTCGGGTATTGTGAACGCATTGACGGGTATTTTCTATAAGGCGGGTATGGCCCTTGGCGGCGTAGTGCCTGGCCTGGTGTTGGCCTATGTAGGTTTCGACCAGAAGAATACTGTCAGCCAGTCTACTTTTGCCGAACAGGGTATTTTATGGCTGGTAGCCGTAATCCCCGCTTTGCTGCTTTTGCTGGCCATGTTCATCATTTCGAAATATGAACTGGATGATATGACTGTCGAACGTATCAATAAAGAAATAGAGACAAGAACGAAAATTAAAAAATAGAATAGTAACTGATATGAAACAAAAAATGATTTTGGCATTGCTGATGTTCACCATGCTAACTTCCTGTAGTACAGCAGGAGGAAAAGCTCCTCAGGAAGCTACACTGAAGGCTCTTTTGGGTGACCGCTTTCTGATTGGAACAGCCCTGAATACCGCCCAGATTATCGGGAGGGATACAGCCGCCTTACAGATTGTTCGTACTCACTTCAATTCGGTGGTAGCGGAGAACTGTATGAAGTGTGAAGTGATTCACCCCGAAGAGGACCAATATGATTTTACTCAAGCTGACAGGTTTGTGGAATTCGGTGAAAAAAACGGAATGGCTGTTATCGGGCATTGCCTCATCTGGCACTCCCAGCTTGCACCCTGGTTTTGTGTGGACCATGCGGGCAATAATGTCACTCCTGAAATATTGAAGCAGCGTATGAAAGCCCATATTACGACAATTGTAAGCCGTTATAAAGGACGGATTAAAGGGTGGGATGTCGTGAATGAGGCTATTGTGGAAGACGGTTCTTACCGCAAGAGCAAGTTTTATGAGATACTGGGTGAGGAATTTATCCCGTTGGCATTCCGTTATGCTCATGAGGCTGATCCGGATGCCGAACTCTATTATAATGATTATAATATGCATGTAGCGGGTCGCAGAAATACAGTGGTAGAACTGGTACATTCCTTGAAAACAAAAGGACTGCGTATTGATGCCATAGGTATGCAGGGGCATATCGGCATGGATTATCCCGATATAAAAGAGTTTGAAAAAAGTATGCAGGCTTTCGCCGAAGCCGGTGTGAAGGTGATGGTTACGGAATGGGACATGAGCGCTCTGCCCACTATCAGCATGACGGCCAATGTATCGGATACGGCTGCATATCGGAAAGAACTGAATCCTTATCCTGTGGAGTTACCCGATTCGGTATTGCAGACATGGAATTTCCGTATGAAAATGTTTCTTGATCTTTTTGTGAAACATTCGAATATCGTATCCAGGGTGACAGTATGGGGAGTGACAGACGAAGACTCATGGAAAAACAACTTTCCGGTACATGGTCGGCATGATTATCCGCTTCTTTTTGATCGTAATTATGAACCGAAACCGTTTGTGAAAGAACTGCTCTCTGATAAAAAATAAAATGACCTGTTTAATCTTCAATATAGACTGAATATGAAAAAAGAAATGAGATATCTGGTGCCGGATGATTATATGGCAGATCCGGCCGTACATGTCTTTAATGGCAGGGTTTACATTTATCCCAGTCACGATTGGGAAAGCGGCGTGGAGGAGAACGATAATGGCGACCACTTTAATATGAAAGATTACCATGTTTTCTCTACTGACAATATAATGCATGGAGAAGTCACTGATCACGGCATTGTCCTGCAGGTAGAGGATATTCCTTGGGCAGGCCGCCAGTTATGGGATTGTGATGTGGCTGAGAAGGATGGAAAGTATTACATGTATTTTCCACTGAAGGATAAAAACGACATATTCCATATTGGTGTGGCAGTCAGTGACAAACCGGAAGGTCCATTTATTCCGCAGTCTGATCCTATCAGAGGGAGTTACAGTATTGATCCCGCTATACTGAATGATGGCGATGGAAATTACTATATGTATTTTGGTGGTCTTTGGGGCGGACAACTACAACGTTATCATAATAACAAGGCCATGGAGAGTGCCGCGTTTCCGGCTGACAACGAACCAGCCATTCCCGCACGGGTGGCCAGGCTAAGCCAGGACATGCTGGAATTTGCAGAGGAGCCCCGTCCGGTTGTGATTCTGGATGAAGAAGGTCGTCCGTTGACTCAGGGGGATAACGGACGGCGTTTCTTTGAAGCGTCCTGGATGCACAAATATAAAGGAAAATATTATTTTTCCTATTCTACGGGAGATACACATCGTTTGTGCTATGCCGTAGGTGACAATCCCTACGGACCGTTCACTTACAGAGGTGTGATCCTTACACCGGTGGTAGGCTGGACCACTCATCATGCCATTATTGAATATCAGAACAAATGGTATTTATTTCATCATGATTGTGTGCCTTCGGGTGGGAGAACCTGGCTTCGTAGCCTGAAAGTAACGGAATTGGAATATGATATGGATGGTAATATAATTACAATAGACGGAAGAGGGTAGAGCTGGAAGACTCCTGTTTAGAATCGGGAAGTTCCTTGTTGACTGTAGGGATATTTGTCAGGATAACTAGACTACAGCTTGGTTGTCCGTCGATAATTATGTTTTGTAAAAAGACATGATATGGATTTTTATGTCGGTGGATAAGCTAACGTGACCATGGTCATTCCACTGTCATGGGATATGTTTTATTGTATCCTGTAAACAAACGGAAGTTTAGGACATTCTATGAAAAGAAGCAGGCTGTAGTGGCCTTTTGTGTACGCCATTAATAAATTATTAGAAGTAGAATGACTATAATGGTGTAATTGACGGGCGGGTAATGAGTGCCTAGTATGTTCAGGGCTATTATCTGCCTGTTATTTTCCAGAGTTGTTAGAACAAGAAAAGGATAAAGAAAAACAAAACGAATCATGTGGCTGAGATTTAAAATATTTTTAGGGTATACCATTTTAATGGTCCTGCTCGTCTGCACCATCGTGCTTTTCCGCCGTGAACAGATAAAACGGGGTAGCCTGCATCAGGATGAACGGGAGCTGGTCCATATCCGCAACCTGTCGCAACAGGCTTACGCCGGACTATTGGAACTGGCTACTTATGGGGAGACAGTCAGTGTCTGGAACGAGGATGATCTCAAGACGTATCAGGCAAATCGGTACAATGTCCGTGGAACCTTGCAGGAACTGAAACGGTATGTGAACACTCACAGGCAGCAGGCGTGCATAGACTCTTTGTGTCTGTTACTGGAAAGAAAGGAGCAGTTACTGGATACAATAATGGGCACGTTCAAGCATTTCTGGGAAGTAAACGAGATCGTGAGACGAAAGATTCCGCTGATTGCATCCCGCGTCCATCGTGATACGGAATCCTTGTCTGATGAAAAAGAAGAAGGGAAAAATGCCCAAAAGAGTTTCTGGACCTTCCTCAGGCGCAAGAAGAAATCCGCCTATCGGGAACAGAAAGAAAGTATGGGACGTCGACAGGACATCCCGGCAGCCACCCGTATGCTCCATTCCTTGAACAGGGAGGTTACAGACAAGCAGACTGCCGAGCAGAAAAAGCTGTTGGTACAGATGGACAGCCTGTATGCCGGTAATGTGGCGCTGAACCGGAGGCTGCATGGTGTCGTCAAGGATTTCGAGATGGAAGCCTCCCGGCGTCTTGAAGAACGCTACAAACATTTCCTATCCGCGCGTGACCGGTCGTTCCGTACAGCCTCCATCCTGGGTATCATCGTCTCATTGCTGACCATTATCCTGTACATTGTTGTGCATCGTGATATCAATCGTCGGAACCGCTACCAACGACAACTGGAAGTCTCAAACAAGGAGAACAAGGAACTGATACAATCCAGAAAACGCATGATGCTGACTATTGCCCATGACCTGCGTTCGCCCCTTGCCATTATCAGGGGGACGGCGGAGCTGCTGCCCGGCGAACAGGAAAGGGTTATGCAGGAGGAATACGCTGGAAATATCCGACATGCGTCAGACTATATGCTTTCGCTGGTGGACACGCTGATGAACTTCTACCTGCTGGATACCGGACAGGCCTGGGAGAACGTCTCCATCTTTCACTTGGAATCCCTGTTTCGGGAGATTGCAGACAGCTACATGCCATCAGCTAAAAAAAAAGAATTGCAGCTGTTGACCAGATTTTCCGGCATGAACGCGGTTGTCAGTTGTGACAAGGGGCATCTGCAGCAGATCGTAAACAATCTGCTCTCCAATGCCTTGAAGTTTACCGGAAAGGGACATGTCCTACTGGAAGCAATGTTCCATAAGGGAGAACTTTGTATCAAGGTGCAGGATACAGGAACGGGAATGGACAATAATGAGCAGAAACGAATATTTGACGCATTCGAACGGCTGGACAACGCCCGCAATATTCCCGGGTTCGGGCTCGGCCTTGCTATTACTTCCCGGTTGGTTTCGCAAATGGGAGGCTCCATCCGTGTGGAGAGCAGACCGGGTGAAGGCAGCTGCTTCATTGTGTCGCTGCCCCTTCCCCTTGCCGACAGCAAGTCTCTGGCAAAGGAACAGCGACTAACGGCTGACTACGAGATTGAGGGGACCAGGATTCTTCTGCTGGATGACGACCCGAGGCTGCTTTCCATTCTTTGCGAGATGTTCAGGCGTAACCGAGCCGAATGTGACTGCTGCACCGATTGCCGGGAGGTGGTGAAAAGACTGAGAGAACATGATTATGACGTGTTGTTGACGGATATCCGGATGCCTGACATGGACGGGTTCGAACTGTTGGCATTGCTGCGTTCATCCAACATGGAAAAGGCAAGGACAATCCCTGTCATAGCCATGACCGCTGACGTGGATCCGGAAGATATGTATCTATCCGGGGGCTTTGCCGGATGCATTCGCAAACCTTTCCGAATGGATGACCTGATGGAAACTGTCGCCCAGATAGCCGGGAAGAGTGTACAACTGACATGGCAGCCAGACTTCTCCTTAATCTTTTCGGACGAGGATGACAGGGAGGGGATGCTCGGTGTCTTTATCTTGGAAAGCCGCAAGGATCTTGACCGTCTGCATGAAGCGTTGAGAAAAGATGACCGGCAGGCAATCCGTGAAATCCTGCACAAGAACCTTCCACTGTGGATAAGTGTCCGCCTTGACTATCCGGTAGAGGAAGTACAAGGCATCATACTTTCCGAACCGGAATTTTGGACGGAAAAACAAATGAGCAGTATCCATACGATAGAAATAGCTGCCGGGAAATTGATAACTTATGCAGAACATATGAAAAAGAAAATAAGTCAAGAAGATGAAAAGCATATTAATTATAGAGGATGATGTTGTTTTTGCCCGCAGCATCGGTAACTGGCTGAAGAGGCAGGAAATGGGGAGCGAGCGTGTAACGACCCTTTCCGCTGCTCGTAAGGCTCTTTCGGCTGGGGAGTATGACCTTGTGCTGGCTGACCTGCGCTTGCCAGACGGCAACAGCACGGACCTGCTCCAATGGATGCACGACCGCTATATCACCACTCCGTTTCTGATCATGACCAACTACGGGCAGGTGGAGAATGCTGTGGAAGCCATGCAGCTCGGTGCGGTGAACTACCTTTGCAAGCCCGTCCAACCGGATCGGTTGCTGGAAGCCATTCGTAAGGAATTCCGTCGTCCCAGGCACGACAGTACGGAATTCTACCGGGGAGATAGTGGCAAGGCAAGAGAAATGTACCACCGGATTGGGCTGGTCGCACCATCCGACATCTCTGTCCTGATCCGTGGTGCGTCCGGCACGGGCAAGGAACATATCGCCCTCGAATTGCACAAACAGAGCCGTCGAAAGAACAGACCGTACATCACTTTGGACTGCGGTTCCCTTCCTGAAGATTTGGCAGCCTCCGAACTGTTCGGACACCGTAAGGGGGCGTTCACTGGCGCGGAGAATGACAAGACCGGCCTGTTCCAGGAGGCTGACGGAGGCACGTTGTTTCTAGATGAGATCGGCAACCTCGCCTATAGGAGTCAGATGCTCCTTCTGCGTGCCTTGCAGGAGAAATGCTACCGACCGGTAGGGGCTACTCGGGAGCGCAGCTTCGATATTCGCTTGATTGCTGCTACCAACGAGAATTTGGAAGAAGCCATTGCCGGAGGACGTTTCCGTGAGGACTTGTTCCATCGGCTGAACGAGTTCACCATCCGTGTCCCCCTTCTTTCGGAATGTTCGGAGGATATCCTCCCGCTAGCCCGTTTCCTTCTAGAACATCTCTCAAAAGAACACCGGAAACGGGTGCAGGGTTTCGATCGGCTGGCGGAGGCGGCCTTGAAGCGGTATCCTTGGCCAGGCAACATCCGCGAACTGAGGAACACTGTCCGCAGCGCCCTGCTGCTGACAGACGGGGATTGGATTACCGCGACCTCCCTGAACCTGGACCTGACGTTAAAGCAAGAAGAGGTATCCGGTCTCACGGAGGAGGAAAAAGAGAGAAGGCTCTTGCTCCAAACGCTCGAACAGGCCCGAAACAACCGGGCAAAGGCTGCCAAGATGCTGAACATCAGCCGGACTACCCTGTATGAGAAGCTCCGTAAATACGGGGTGATCTGATGGAAAAGGTATTGGAACAATGAGGATGATTTCCTGTCCTCCCCATAAAATCCTGCGCCCTGTATCTTGTATGTCCAGTTATTTATGCTTATATAGGTAATGAATTGATAATCTGTTGTTAAATTTGTAAATATGGATATTAGACCCTTATGTGGCAGGCTCGGTCTCAAAGTCTGCGAGGCAGAGCGAGAAAAGCGGATGTGGCAGACAGGATTTGCCCTGGTCATGCGTAAGCCTCCCCCTACCGACAGTATCTCCCAAATCATCCAGACGGTATTGATTGAGCCTGTGACAAAGGAACTTCGGTTGAAGACCGGAAAGGACATCAGTTATCAGCCTTACATTCCCGAGGGGTATTTCCGCCTAGTGTCAGGCGGAAAGCCGTTCGCCGTTATCTGTCTTCCCAATCCTGGCAACGGACGGGTGTTCGTCAGATTCCTGAATGCGAGCGGCAGGTCATGCGCTCGGATGAAAGAATTTCATAACACAGATACCCTCGTCTCATTCTTATTAGAGATATCCGAATAATCCTCCTACTATCCTACCTTTAAGGGACATGAGGGTTTACAGGAATTGTACACTTTCCTAACATGCAGTGTAAGGTAAGTATACACTTTTGGTTTACACCTGTTTTTCTACAGAATTTGTTTATTGTTGATTTCCAGAATATTAAAACAATCCAAGGCTTAATGCTATGGCAGAGGCATTACATTTGGCCTACTCCGGTATAAACAAATAAAACGTATGCCGTATGAAACCATTTACAGAATGCCGTATATTCAACTATTTTTCTCTGGCTTCTAATCAGAAACATGCAGTTTCCGATGAAGAATTCGCTTCCTCTTATACAGAATATGAACAATACCTGTGCGATCTTGCCGTAGAACCGGTTTCTTCATCGGAAAGGCTGCGCCATCTGCTTCATAGTAAAGTGGAACTGGTTTCTATAAAAAAGTTGTCCTTCCATGCACCAGTAGTTGAATTCTATCTGAACAAGTGCCTCCTGCTGGTGGAAGCGGAAATAGAGCTGGTTAATTTTAGCGTACAGTATCCCGGATCCGGTGAGGCACCTTCTTCCTTTTTCTCATCACTTCATTGGAAAGGCACGCTTGTCAACCTCATGGAACTTATTTCCTCGCTGGACTATAGCGAACTTATTACGGATGGGGACGGCAAGCGGATCTCCTTTGCCGGTATCGTTTCCGCTTTCGAGAAACTCTTCAATGTCTCCATCCCCAAACCATACGACCTACGTGCCGATCTCTCCCGACGCAAAAAGAGTTGTTCCATTCTGCTTCCCAAACTAAAAGAAACCTACGAAAAGAATATCGTGAACTGCGGAATCGGGAAGTGAGCAGAGAGTAAAAATCCCCCTGTCACAAATAGTCATCTCCTGTCAGTTGTAGTCACTTCCCAATTTTAGGTTCATATGAATATTATCACTTATTTTGCTGCCGAATAAATGAAACACTTAAAAGAATGGCAAAGATCAGTAATACACGCAAGCCTGTACAGGCTGACAAATCAGACAAATGAAGAGGGGGACGAACTCCCAAGGAGGAATCCCAGCTTCATTCTTATTATTACGGTTTCCGCCTGGACGAGTTCCAGAACATCGAGTTCGAAAGGCTCTTTGAGAATTCGGGAGCTAAAAATAAATCCCAATTCATTCTTGCCGCCCTTTTCGACAAACCGATGAAAGTCGTAAAGATCGACAAGGCGGCAACGGACTACTACATCAAGCTGACCAACCTGCAGAGTGAATACCGCCGCATAGGTGTGAACTATAACCAGGCGGTCAAGGCTCTGCATACCGGACTCTCCGAGAAGAAAGCCCTCGCCATGCTCTATAAATTGGAGCAACTGACTATTGAACTAATCTCCCTGAACCGGGAGATTATCCGTCTCACCCAAGAATTCGAACAATGGTTGCAAAAATAACATCAGGAGCCTCTGTCTACGGGGCATTATACTATAATCACGAAAAAGTGGACAAGCAGCAGGCACGGCCACTGACATGAAACCGGATCATGGAACCGGCAGACGGCCATCCGACCATCCAGCATTGCATGCGTTCCTTCGAACCGTACCTGGCTGCTAACCGTCGCACAGAGAAACCGGTTATCCACATCTCACTTAATCCGCACCCGGACGATGTACTGACCGATGAACAGCTGGCAGCCATCGGACAGGAGTATATGGAAAAGATGGGATACGGCAACCAACCCTACATCATCTACCGGCATGAGGATATCGGCAGGTCCCATATCCATATCGTATCCCTGCGCATCGACGAACAGGGAAAGAAGATCAATGATTATAAGGAATGGCAACGCTCCTCCACAATCTGCCGGGAGTTGGAAAGAAAATACCATCTGCTACCTGCCGAGAAGATGGAACAACGGGAATCCCTGCCACTCACTGTCGTCGATTATCAGAAAGGCGATATCAAGCATCAGATAGCGAATGTGGTGAAGCCCATCATGCAGGGGTACAAATTCCAGTCCATCAAGGAGTTTAAAGCCCTGCTCGGCCTTTTCCATGTGACGGTGGAAGAAACACACAAAACGATAGACGGGAAGACCTATCACGGACTGGTCTATGCGGCTACCGATGAAAAGGGTGACCGGGTGGGCGTAGCCATCAAATCCAGCAAGATCGGCAAGAGTGTAGGTTATGCGGCACTTCAAAAGAAATTTTTCAAAAGCAAGCTATGGATGGCAAAACATCCGATACCCGGGGGGACGAAAGAAGCGATTGCCACGGCTCTGAAACAAGACACCCTTCAGGGATTCCTGCAGGAACTCACCGGGAAAGGCATTGCCGCCATACTCTACCGGAACGATGCGGGAGTGATTTACGGAGTCACCTACATTGACCATACCTCCCGGACCGTATTCAAAGGCTCAGCATTGGGAAAGGAATACTCGGCATCGGTTATCAACCGGCAGTATGGCGTGGTTCTACCGGGAAAAGAGGAAGAAGTACCATTCTTGCACCTGGCCGAACCGGAGAAAGAGGAACCGGGACTGGTAGAAGGATTGCTGGATATCTTCTCTCCGGAATCCTATCCGTATCCGGCTGACGACCTGCCCCAAAGCCCTTACGGGAAAAAGAAGAAGAGAAAGCGCAGTGGTCCGCATCTCGGCTAATACAATGTATCACTATTAATCCATTAAGATAATATGTCACAGGACGAAACCAGAGGACTCAATAAGAACCTCGACTTTATGAGGGCTATCAGCATCATCTTCTTAGTGATGAATGTCTATTATTTCTGTTATTCCTACTTTCTTTCTATGAACCTGACCATCGGCGTGGTGGACAAGATACTGCTCAATTTCCAACGGGATACGGGTTTATTCTCCCATTCGTTGGTCAGTAAATCCTTCTCCTTGATGTTTCTCTTCTTCTCCTGTATGGGAGCCAAAGGACGGAAGGACGTGGAGATGACATGAAGGAATATCGGTTGTTATCTCATTGCAGGATTGCTGCTCTTTTTCGGTAGTGAGTTCTTGTTGACAACCCGTTTCTCCGTTACGCTTCTTACCTTATTGTATGTAGCTGCCGTAGCCGCCGGATATCTCTGTCTGCTCACTACCGGAGTATGGATCAGCCGCCTCTTGAAGAACCAGTTTATGGATGACGTTTTCAACGATGAGAACGAGAGCTTCATGCAGGAAACCCGCTTGCTCGCCAATGAATACTCGGTGAATCTGCCTACCCGTTTCCGGTATCAGCGAAAGACATACTCAGGCTGGATAAATGTAATTAATCCTTTCAGGGCCTCGCTTATTCTCGGAACTCCGGGATCTGGAAAGAGCTATGCCATTATCAATAATTATATCCGCCAGCAGATAGAGAAAGGATTTGCCGCTTATATCTATGACTTCAAGTATCCGGATTTAAGTATAATCGCTTATAACCAGCTGCTTAAAAACAAGGATAAATATGCCAGACCCGTCGGTTTCTATGTGATTAATTTTGATGATCCCAGATACAGTCACCGGTGTAATCCCCTGAATCCCTCGTTCTTGTCCGACATTGCAGATGCTTACGAGTCAGCGTATGTCATCATGCTAAACCTGAACAAGAGCTGGATTCAGAAACAGGGAGACTTCTTTGTGGAAAGTCCGATTGTATTGTTGGCTGCCATCATATGATATCTCAAAATTTACGAGAACGGGAAATATTGTACATTCCCCCATGCCATTGAACTGTTGAATAAACCATACTCGGACGTGTTCACCATACTGACCTCTTACCGGGAGCTGGAAAACTACCTGTCGCCTTTTATGGATGCCTGGAAAGGTGGCGCGATGGAGCAGCTCCAGGGCCAGATAGCATCCGCCAAGATTCCGCTGTCACGTATGATCAGCCCGGCCTTGTACTGGATCATGACCGGGGATGATTTCACGTTGGATATTAATAACCCCGATGCTCCAAAGGTGTTGTGTGTGGGCAATAATCCGGACAGACAAAACATATACTCATGTGCCTTGGGACTTTACAATGCTCGTATTGTCAAACTCGTGAACCGGAAAGGAAAGTTGAAAAGTTCCATTCTCGTGGACGAGGTGCCGACGATTTACTTTCGGGGACTCGACACATTGATTGCCACGGCCCGAAGCAATAAGGTTGCGGTTTGTCTGGGAGCGCAGGATTTTAGCCAGTTGATACGGGATTACGGTGACAAGGAGGCGCGTGTGATTCAAAATACAATCGGCAATATTTTTGCCGGGCAAGTAGTGGGTGAAACAGCGAAGAATCTCTCGGAAAGGTTCGGGAAAGTGCTTCAGCAGCGCAAGTCCATCAATATGACACGGGAGGATACCTCCACTAACATCAGTACCCAGCTTGATTCGCTTATCCCTGCCTCCAAGATTTCCAACCTCTCCCAGGGAGAGTTCGTCGGTGCGGTCTGTGACAATTTCGGAGAGCGGATCAATCAAAAGATATTCCATGCCGAGATTGTCGTGGATAACGACCGGGTGGCCGCCGAAACAAAAGCCTACAAGCCCATCCCCATCATCACAGACTTTACTGGTCCGGATGGCAAGGACCACATGAAAGAGGAAATCGAAAGGAACTACTATCAAATCAAGGAAGACGTGACGCAGATTATTGAGAAAGAGCTGCTCCGCATTGAGAATGATCCCAATCTGAAACACTTGCTGGAAACGGCAGACGATGAATAATCCCTATTTAATTTATTAATCATTTAAAGTTATTGTAAACATGGAAAAAGTAAAGAAAGGCTCTCCGGCCAACCTGCCGGGAAAACCCAGCTTCCCCTGGGTGGGAGGCAAAAGAAGACTGCTCCCCGTACTGATCGAATCGCTTCCGAAAGGCTTCGGGCAGATGGATACATACGTAGAACCGTTTGTCGGCGGCGGTGCCCTGTTCTTCTGAATAAGACAAACCTACCCGGAAATCCGCTGCGTCATCAATGATTCCAACGAGAGCCTGGTCAATGTCTACCGCGTCATCAAGGAATCCCCGGAAGAGTTGATCGGGGTGCTTGCCCGGATACAGGAGGAATACATCGCATTGGAAGAACATGCCCGAAGAAAAGCCTACTTCATGGAGAAACGTACCTATTACAATGAAGGTACCCCGGATAACATCACCCGTGCCGCCCTGTTTATCTTCTTTATGCGCACTTGCTATAACGGCATCTACTCCGTGAACCGCAAGGGAAAGCTGTCCGTCACCTTCGGTTTCGGTGGAAGGGTGAAACTGCTGGAAGAGGAACTGATCCGCTTTAACCATAAGCTGTTGCAGGATGTCATTATTCTGGACGGTGACTACCGGCAGACCGGAAAGTACATCGGAACCAAATCCCTCTTTTATTTTGACCCGCCTTACAAGCCGGTCAATGAGAGTAATGCCTGTACCTCGTATATGCCGCAGGACTTCGGGGACGAAGAGCAGGTCGCCCTGGCAGATTTCTGTAAGGAAATAGACGAAGCGGGTGGCAAATGAATGCTTTCCAACTCCGATCCCCGGCAGAAGAATCCGGAGAATACCTTCTTCGACGACCTCTATGCCGGTTTCCATATCCAGCGGATCAGTATCTTCCGTTCCATTTGCTCCATTGCCGAGAAGAGGGAAACGGTCAACGAGCTGCTGATTAGAAATTACTAAAAACAGCTATCCGGAAGTTAACCGGAGGCTGAAATAATAAAGAGAGCCAAATCTGTCTAACCGGATTTGGCCCTCTTTTTATGCTTAAGCGGTGACAGCTTTGTTATAATTTTCAACCGTGCTGTTTCGTTTGCGACCTTTCCTTGGTGGAAGTGTTTCCGGCATGGCGTTGCCGGTTCTCCGGAACCATCTTCTTTCCCAGCAGGTAATCATTCAGGTCATTATATTCCGCATAACAGTCCGACTTGTCCTTAACCGGACATCCGGCTTCTGTCATTTGGCAGAATGCTTGCTTTCCTGCAGGATCATTATCCAGCAGACAGAAAGCACTCTTATATTCTTTTAATATCGGGATAGCCTTGCCTACATTGCTGACCGAATTTAAAACGATATAGTCGGCAGGCTGCCCGCTGCCGGGTCGCATTGATTTGAGTGTGAGGTATGACAGGTAGTCCATGAAACCTTCGACTACGATACAATGGTCGCCGCCGTTTTTAATATGTGTAATCTCCTTGGGAGAGATGCTCCCTTTCAGGTATTTGTTGCGGATCTCATACCCGCCGCTCCGGTTGGCAAAGGCCACGGCGAAATACCATTTGCCCTTGTTCTCGAAATGCACTTCCTTGCAAGTCTTCCGGGCAATTTCGGCTAAGATACCTCTTTCCTTGAGATAATCCAGCAAGACCGGGTTCGTCAGCGGATCAACGCGTACCTGCCGGTAACCGGCAGCCTGCGGCTCCGGCTTCCTGACAGAGGCGGCAGGCCGGAAAGCAGCCGGGAAATGTCCCTCTATCGCTTTTAACGCATAAGAGATATCCTTCGTCTTTTGCAGCTCCATCGCCAGGGTGATGATGTCCCCTCCCTGTCCGATACCGAAATCATATCATAGGTTGCGGGATGTGCTCACCTTGAAAGAAGGTGTCTTCTCCTCACGGAAAGGAGAACAATACCAGATACTGTCCCCGTGTTGTCTGACCGGGGAAAATCCCATGCGCCGGAGATAATCCTCCAACGGAATGCGTTTAGCTTCTTCAATATTCATTGTATAACGGATTGGATTAATGGCTCTTTTTATAACGTGAATCCCTTAGTATCACCCATTGCAGGGGATTCTGCGGCTTCCCGTTTTTTCTCAGTTCAAAATGCAAGTGGTTGCCGGTCGCGATACCGGTATGCCCGACATTGCCGATACGCCGGCCCATGCGGACAACGTTTCCCTTTTTCACGTACAATTTACTTAAGTGCGCATACAGCGTGGAAAAGCCACCCGCATGCCGGATTTCGACGTACCAGCCGTAACTGCTGCTGTACCGGGCTTCAACGACCTTCCCGTTTCCTGAAGCATAGACCGACGTGCCATAAGGTGCGGCTATATCCACTCCGGCATGGAGTACCCTTTTCTTTCTCACCGGATGCATCCTTATTCCGAAACCGGAAGAGAGGGCAAACCTCCTCCGGCTCTCATTCAAGGGGAATATAATAGGATAATCAGCCAGTACGGTTACCGGCAACCGGCTGTTTCATACGAAAGATTTTCACTGCCGGGCGGAATGGATACGGCCGATGATTGAACTGAGTCCGCTTCTGAACTCCTTTGACGGGGATTGTGTAAAAGCCGGACATGACAATAAGTGACAGAACATGACAATCAATGACAACTTCTTCATAATCAATTTATTTAATGGCAAAGATAGTAATTTTACCCTTGCAAATGATTCATTAATCTTTAAAATTAACGTATATGGACAATGTAAACTTAGCCCCTGAAAACAACGGGGCAACCCAGGAACACGGGTATCTGATGGCGTATGACAAGAAAGAGCAGAAAGCCAAAGGAGTAAAAGGAATCGCGGCAAACGGCGAGCTGGAAACGCTCGAAGCTGGTGAAGCGGACAAAGGCCAGTTCATCAAGGTGGACCAGAGAGGTAACTTCTTCACCAACTTCGGAAAGAACTTTCTCTACCATTACAACAATCCGGGACGTTACTCCTTGTACAACATCCCGAAAGAAACACCTGTAGAGCAGGCCAAAGAAAAAATAGAGGCAGCGCAGCTACCACAGAACGAAGCAGTAAGAAAAGAGCTGGCTTCGACCAGGGTGTATAACAACCACCGTTTCAATGAACGGGAAGTGAATTGGGAACAGGCAGCCCGCTACGGCATT
>ERZ772878.567-NODE-567-length-32236-cov-301.036_pt1 | contig 32236 bp, 26 predicted proteins | sample MGYA00580578_ERZ772878 | MGnify/ENA primary metagenome ERZ772878 (study PRJEB29015, sample SAMEA2737686) | human gut metagenome | biome: human gut; feature: human-associated habitat; material: faeces | place: China | collected 2012 ...
AGCGCGCCAGATTGTGGCTCTGGAGGCCCAGGGTTCGAATCCCTGTATCCACCCTTACAATAAAGCTTTGGTTTTGTTGTTAAAATGTTGCGATAGGTGCAGCAAATTTCTTTGTTGGGCTATCGCCAAGCGGTAAGGCACTGGATTTTGATTCCAGCATTCGCAGGTTCGAATCCTGCTAGCCCAGCTTAAATTAAAAATATGGGATATTAGCTCAGTTGGTAGAGCACTTGACTTTTAATCAAGTTGTCCGGGGTTCGAATCCCCGATGTCTCATTAGAATAAGAAAAACGTCGTTCGTATGAACGGCGTTTTTCTTATTCTTAGGAACAGCGAGAGACTTGAACCACGGACAACGTAGTTGTTCGGGTTGCTAGGCGCCAGTGGCGCCTGCTTAGCAACGACCGGAGCGGAAGCGGAGACCGAATCCCCGATGTCTGATTTTTTTACATTATCATTAAAATCAACAAAACAGTTGCAATTTATGGATAAATAAGTTATACTTGGAAAGCAGTTTTGCGGGTGTGGCGGAATTGGCAGACGCGCTAGATTTAGGTTCTAGTGTCCCCGACGTGCAGGTTCAAGTCCTGTCACCCGCAGTCTTTGAAAATAGCCGGAAAACTAAGATTTTGTAGTGAAATCAAGGTTTTTCGGTTATTTTTTATACATAATTATTTGTTCTACCTATTAAGAAATTTGTCATAATTATATACGATATTGACAATGAAATAGATGAAAGATATAAAGATCTCATTGTGAATGAGTTGACATTTATCCGCGAGAATACATCAAAGATAATCAAAAATGCAGTAGTCATGTCTTAAGTTCGAAGAAGAAAATCAAAAAATCCCATAAATGAATGAAATAACAGAAAAAATTCCTATTCCTACGCAGCATAGGGTGCATTTTTGTTCAAATATGAGTATGATAGAAAGCGTACAGGAGAACAATCATATTTGGAGCGGACGATGGAAAAGGAAAAAATAGGAAAGTATATTAGAAAGAAGCGCATAGAAAAAGGTATGACACAACAGCAGCTGGCGGAGAAAATTCAGGTGACAGAGAAAGCTGTTTCACGGTGGGAAACTGGGCGGGGAGTACCAGATATTTCGTTGCTGGAACCATTGGCGGAAGAACTTCATGTGTCGGTAACGGAATTATTAAATGGAGAAGAACGGGTGCAGGAAGAGGCTGTACATGATACAAAAGCACATATGGCGGATATAGATATTACAAATGTGATTGAGTATGTGCAGGAAAATAGGAAAGAAAAGTACAATACAGGATTTAAAATCGGAATCGGGTGTTTGGTGGTTTCACTTGTGTTGTTTTTATTGTATTTACGGGAGGCATATCGTTTTCAGGGAAACTATTTTGGGACAATGATAAGAATGACTGTGATTTCGGGGATATTTTTGCTTGGAGAAATGGTGTTGGAACGCTGCTATCTGGAAAAGCTGGAGGAGAGAAGAAAGCGGAAAAAGGCAGTACTGGCGGTGCTCTTTATCTATTATGCAGTTATGCTTATGAATCTGACGTTTCTGGAAAGAACACAGACGGTTACTGACTATAATATTGTGCCGTTTCGGACAATAGGAACAGTGCTTTTAAGCGGAAATGTTTATGCAATCGTGATTAATATTTTTGGAAATTTTTTTATTTTTATGCCACTTCAATTTTTCCTGATAGAATTGTTTGAAATCCGAAAAATAAAACAGAATTTTTTGGTGTGCTTTACGATTACATTTGTAATAGAAATAGTGCAGTATATTTTTAAAGTTGGTATGTTGGATGTCGATGATATCCTGTTATGTGTGGCTGGGATGATGAGTTTCTATTATTTTTATGGGAAGTATCGTGGAAAAAACAAAAAACGGGGGATGTAGATGAAAGCAGAACAAAAATGGAAGAGTGGACAGGGAAAATTACAGAAAAAAGTTAAGAAGAGTGTTGGACTCGGTATATGTGTTTTTTTGACGCTGCTACTTGTCTCACAGCTTCATTATGAAAAGCGGATACAAAAATTTGTGTTGAGGAACGAGGAAGAACTTACAGAGTTTACAAAAAACTACCTGGCAGTGGAACAAAGGGAAAGACGACATATGTTTGAAGAGTGGAAAGAGGAAAATGGTTACAGCGTACAGTTGACAGGGTTATTTCCGGAAAACGTAGTGGCATTTTATATGGGAGGTTTTGGGCTGGCTCCATCATCTGTGTATTATGGATTTTACTATTCACCCGAAGATATTCCGGTTGGAACCGGGGAAGGTCAGCTTGTAAAAGCAGAGGGAGACAATGCGGGCTGGAGCTGGCAGGGATACGGAGACAATGGAGGAGAGATTCGAAAAATAAAACCGCATTGGTATTATTATAAATGCTGGTTTTGATGTAGAAAAGCAATCGTTCTTCACGAATGCATCATAATCCCCCACTCGCTTCTGGAACGCCACTGCTCATTCATCCAGTCGACTGCCTGCTGTCTACCTTCTTCTGTGAATGGAAAAGTGGCGGAAATTTTCTGATCGTCGGGAGTGGTTGAAAAATTATAAGGTCCAGGCCAGACGGTGGCGCGGAAAATATCGTTTTCAGCGTCATCTTTTTCTTTTTTTACAAGGTAGCGCATGCCCTTGTAACTTCCGGTAAATTTTTCTTTTTTATAAAAATTCATATTTAAAATATCTTCTGCTGTGATCATATAAAACCTCGGAATATATTTTTTTTGAAAGTAAAGTTATTATAGTCTATTTTGTGAAATTGTGAAAGGAAAAACACAAGGTTTCATTGCAAAAAATCTGGGAATATCATAGAATGGTTGAGAAGAAAACAGTATAGACAGGATGTATATACAGAAAGCAGGGGAACTATGAAATTTTCAGAAATGCCATACAAACGCATTGATATGGAAGAAGTAGAAAAAGAGTATAAGAGCATTATCGAGCGCACGAAGAATGCAAAAAGCGGAGAGGAGCAGTTTGAGATCCACCGGGAGTACTATAAATTTACCGCGGATGTGCAGACAAGCATGGAACTTGCAATGATCCGCCATGATATTGATACGACCGATGAATTTTATGAGAAAGAAAGCGATTTCTATGATGAGGTCGGACCGATCATCAGCCAGTATGAGAATGAATACGGAAAAGTACTTTATGATTCTCCTTACAGAGACTATCTGGAGAGTAAGATCGGAAAAGTAACATTTAAAAATATCGAGATCGCAAACAAGGCTTTTGACGAGAAGATCATTCCGTTAATGCAGGAAGAAAATGCATTGAGCAGCCGTTACAGTAAGCTGATCGCTACAGCGAAGATTCCTTTTGAGGGAGAAGTTTACAATCTGTCTCTCATGAGAAAGTTCCAGACCAGCCCGGACCGTGAGGTGAGAAGAAAAGCATGGAAAGCAGTCAGTGAGTATTTCCAGTCTGTGACGGATGAGATCGACGAGATTTATGATAAGATGGTGAAAAACAGAACCGAGCAGGCAAGACAGCTTGGCTATGAGAATTATGTGGAGCTTGGTTATTACCGTATGAACCGCAACTGTTATGACAAGGAAATGGTCGAAAATTTCCGGAAACAGGTGAAGGAATACTTTGTCCCGTTTGCCAATAAACTCCACGAGCAGCGCAGACAGCGTATTGGCGTGGAGAAGCTTTCTTATATTGATACAGATGTCTATTTCACGAATGGAAATCCTGCGCCGGTCGGAACACCGGAGGAAATTCTTGCGGCAGGACAGAAAATGTACAGTGAACTGTCTCCACAGACAAAGGAATTTTTTGATTTTATGATGGAGAATGAACTTTTTGACGTGCTCGGAAGAAAAACAAAGCGTCAGGGCGGCTATATGACCTATATTCCAAATTTCAAGTCTCCATTTATTTTTGCAAACTTCAACGGAACAAGCGGAGATGTGGACGTCATCACCCATGAATGTGGCCATGCATTCCAGGGATATCTGTTAAGAGACGAAGAGATCCGTGAGTTCGCCGATATCACAATGGAGACAGCGGAAATCCACTCCATGTCGATGGAGTACTTCGCATATAACTGGATGGAATTATTCTTCGGAGACCGGAAAGACGATTACCTGAAAATGCATCTGGAAGATTCCGCTGCGTTTGTCCCATACGGCTGCATGGTGGACGAGTTCCAGCACATTGTGTACGAAAAACCGGAGATGACACCGGCAGAACGCAAGGCAGTCTGGGCAGGATTGGAAAAAGTTTACCGCCCGCACATGGATTACGAAGAAGATCCTTTCTTTGGACAGGGCGGCTTCTGGCAGAAACAGCCGCACATTTTTGGCAGCCCGTTCTATTATATTGATTACTGTCTTGCAAGCGTGTGTGCGATGCAGTTCAAGGTCATGATGGATGAAGACTTTGAGAAAGCATGGAAGAATTACTATAAACTCTGTAATCTTTCTGCACGTGATTTCTTTACCAATGTGATCGTGGAAGCAGGGTTAAATAGTCCTTTTGAAGATGGATGTATGGAAAAGCTGGTTGACAAATTCGAAAAAAAGGCGTTTAATAGATAACAGATTTGGACAGGCGGATGTCTGTAAAAGTTAGTCGGGAAAATGAATAGAGATAAAGAGCAGGGAAAGGCCCCTAATATGGGGCATCCTTGCTCTTTTTTTACTATGTCAACGAGAAAAATGTTTCTTGGTAAACAAATTTCTGTTGACAAATGTCGACTGCTTTGTATAATACATATTAAGGCAATACTCTGATATCGAGATAATACAGTACATAAGTAAAGCGATAAAAGCTTAAAGAGATATGAGGAGACAGAGGCATTGCAATAAGCTGTAATTAAGCTGTAATAAAGAAACGATGGGAGAGAAAACAGCGGGAAAATATATGATAAAACGTGTGTATAAGGAAGAAAGTGACAAAAGAAAAACTATTGACAAAATCGCAGATGCATGTATAATAGAAGAAGTGTTGTACGCGGGAAAAAGACACTTGTATCTAGTGAGTGCAATAGACGGAAAAGTCTGTTGGCACTTTTTTTGGTTGTAAAAAAATAATTTAGCACGATAACGTGGCGCAATGATAACACATTGAAATTGAAAGCCCGGATCAGAATACGTTTTTTACCGCAGAGAAACAGGAAAAATTATGATATAAGCGCATAAGCGTTTATATAGATTATTTCTACAGGAGGAAATATTATGAAGAAAAAAGTAGTAAGCCTTATGCTTGTACTTGCTATGACAGTCAGCATGACTGCATGTGGCAATAAGAACAATGCCGCAGATGATGCAAATGCTGTCGAAGACACAGAAGCCGGTACAGAATCAGGCAGCAGCGAAGAAGCAGTAGCTCCGGCTAATTATGAAGAAGTATCTGCAGAGCTGTATGACAAAGAACTCGGTGATTTTTGGGCAGCTTACCAGAAAGCTGATGAAGCTGAAACCGTTTCTGAGAAATTTGCACTTGAAGCAATCGCAGAAGCAAAGTTAATGGAATCAGGCGTTATGCTTCCATTACAGTCAAAGGGTGGTAACTATTCCATCTCACGTGTAGCTCCTTACACATTTGACTATACACTGTGGGGCAACGATATGGACAGATACCATAATGCAGTTGTCACAACAGAGCTGATCAAAGCTTCCGATGTCAGCACAATGAGAGCAAAATGGGCTGAGTTAAAAGGAACAGGTGAGTATGAAGCATGGGCAAAATCTTACTTAGAGGAGCAGGGTTACACGCTCAAAGATACTTATAATTATCAGTTATATACACAGGATCCTACCACATGGGATATTCTTGCAACTTCTCAGTCTGTAGATGCTGAAGCAATCGTGAACACATACGATGGATTAATGGAGTATGATGGAGAGGGAACTTTACAGCCTGCATTAGCAGAGAGCTATGAAGTATCTGATGACGGATTAACTTACACATTCCATCTTCGCAAAGGTGCTACATGGGTTGATTCCCAGGGCAGAAAAGTTGCTGATGTGACAGCAGATGACTTTGTTGCCGGAATGCAGCATATGATGGATGCCCAGGGTGGTCTTGAGTACCTGATCGAAGGTATCATCACAAATGCATCCCAGTACATCTCCGGTGAAGTAACAGACTTCTCACAGGTCGGTGTAAAAGCGGTTGATGATTACACATTAGAGTATGATCTGGAAGCTCCTTGCACATACTTCACAACAATGCTCGGTTACAACGTATTTGCTCCAATGAACAGATCCTTCTATGAATCCATGGGTGGTAAGTTTGGTGTTGAGTATGATCCGGATGCAGCAGATTACACATATGGTAAGGATTCTGATTCTATCGCATATTGCGGACCATATGTTGTTAAGAACTTTACATCCAAGAACACAATCGTATTCCAGGCTAACGAGTCCTACTGGAATGCAGATCACATCAATATCCATACACTGACATGGGTATACAATGATGGTTCTGATGCGACAAAAGCATATAACGATGCAATCGCAGGTGTTGTAGATGGAACAGGTCTTAACACAGCTTCTGTTGCAGCAGCAAAAGCGGATGGAAACTTTGATGATTATGCATATGTAGCACTTACAGATGCAACAACATACAGCGGATTCTTTAATATCAACCGTAATCAGTTTGCAAACGCAAACGATACAACAAAAGCAGTTTCCTCACAGACAGAGGAAGATGCTGCAAGAACAAAACAGGCTATGCAGAACGTCCACTTCCGTAGAGCACTTGCCATGGGCTTGGATCGTGGTGCTTATCTTGCACAGCAGGTTGGTGATGATCTGAAATATGCTTCTATGAGAAACTCTTACACACCGGGTAACTTTGTTACTTTGGAAGAAGAAGTAACAGTTGATATCAACGGAACAGAAAAAACATATCCGGCTGGAACATACTATGGACAGATCGTACAGGATCAGATCGATGCTGACGGCGTGAAGATCACAGTATGGGATCCAACAGCTAACGAGGGTGCCGGTTCTTCCGACGGATATGACGGATGGTACAATGCAGATAACTCCTGGGAAGAAATGAGTCAGGCAGTAGAAGAGTTAGCAGCAGATGGTCTTACGATCGATGCTGACAACCCAATCCAGATGGATGTTGTATATGCTTCTTCCAGTGAAGTATTTACAAACAGAGCAAACTCTCTGAAACAGTCTATCGAAGCTTCTACACAGGGACTTGTCCAGGTAAACTTAATTGCAGCAGCAGATAACACAGACTGGTACTACAGCGGATATTACATGAACTATGGTTACGAAATGAACTATGACTTCTGTGACTTATCCGGATGGGGTCCTGACTATGGTGATCCTGCATCTTATCTGGATACATTCCAGCCAGAATATGCCGGATACATGATCAAATCTATCGGTATTTATTAATCGTATCTACGAAATAACAACACTGCATCGGAGCGGGGATTCCCCGCTCCCCTGCACTATTGATGAGTGAACAATTATGACAAAATATTTATTAAAACGTATATTACATGGACTGGTGTCTATCGTGATCGTTGTGGCGCTGGTCATGATCATGATCTACACAATGTTAGACCGAAACCTTGTTTTTGCAGGGGATACAAAATATTCACATACAAGTAATAATGCAAGAGTTGCCTATAAATACTCTAAATGGGAAGATTATGGTTATCTGGATTATGTCACCTACTCTGACTGGCTGAATGAACTTGTAAGCAGTGGAGAATTAACAGAGGAAGAGCGATCTGCAGTGGTTGGTTTCGGAAGAACCAAGGCACAGGATTCTGAGCAGGTCAGTGAATATGTCAAAAAATTCACAAAGTATTATAAGTCTCAGGGATACACGGTAGTCCGCAAAGACGCCGTCATGATGAACAAGAAGAAGTATGCCGACGGTGGCCAGCAGCAGCTTTTTGCGTATAAAGATGTCCCATTGGCATCCCGTATGGGAAAATATTTTGCAAATTTAATAACAATTGATGATATTAATAATGTAGAAGACATCGTAGGTGAGAGAGGTCTCACCTTTACGTTACATGATCCTGTCTATGGTGGGGAAAAATTCTCACCGGCGATCATTGGCAATGGTACAACACACAAGTATTTACTGTATTTTGATTCCAAGTTTCCGTTTGTTCATCAGAATATTGTGACGATCAATCTTGGAACATCCTACACGGTAAATCAGGGAGTGGATGTATTCAGTACGATGACAAGCCATCAGGGATCTTATATAAAATCAACTGTCACCTATCCAACCGGTCTTGTGGAGGAGAGTGCGGACAATCTGCACACTGCAACCTATATGCAGGGTTCCAGAGAATCCAGCTTATTGTATGCAGACCGTTATGAAGATGACTACACCAATGTTGCAACATACAAAACAGGAAAATCCAAAGTGGGTTATTCCTTTGTGATCGGACTGATCGCAGTTATCATGTCTTATCTGATCGGTGTGCCGCTGGGCATCCTTATGGCGAGAAAGAAAGACAGACTGGTCGATAAGATCGGTACGCTTTATATTGTATTTATTATCGCAGTACCATCACTTGCGTATATTTTCCTGTTCAAGGCGATCGGCGGAAGCTTTGGTCTGCCAACAACCTTTGATATGGAATCGCCGAGCAGACTGATGTATATATTGCCGATCGTATCGTTAGCACTTCCATCCATAGCAAATCTGATGAAGTGGATAAGACGTTATATGATCGACCAGATGAATTCGGACTATGTCAAATTCGCAAGATCCGGTGGTCTGACAGAGGGTGAGATTTTCACCAGACATATTTTGAAGAACGCAGCGATCCCGATCATTCAGGGAATCCCTGCGGCAGTGCTTGGAGCATTGACAGGAGCGATCATCACAGAGCGTGTGTATGTCGTTCCAGGTATTGGTAACTTATTAACAGAGGCTATCAACAAATATGATAATGGTGTTATTGTCGGTGGAACACTGTTCTATGCGATTTTAACAGTCACATCCCTTATTTTAGGTGATGTCCTAATGGCAATGGTTGATCCTAGAATTTCATTCTCAACAAAGGACAGGTAATTAGAAATGAGTCAGGATTTAGAAAAGTTCGGTATGCCGGAGGAAGAATTATTCGCTCCGGTAGACCACAGTGATCTGGAATCAGAAAAGATTACAGCGCCAAGATATTCTTACTGGCATTCTGTATTCCGTGTATTTTTTAAGAAAAAGATTAATATTATTATTTTGGCGATTCTGGGTGTGTTGATCGCATTCACTTACCTTTACCCATTATTTGTGGAATATGATAAGTTTGGTAACTTAATGGATGCGACAACTAAACACTTGTCACCATCTGCAGCGATCGAACGTCTGGGAATGAACATTCACTGGATCTTAGGTACCGGTGCAGCCGGACAGTCTACATTCGATGCCGTATGGTTTGGATCAAGGATTTCCATTTCCCTTGCATTTATCTGTGCAGCGATCAACCTTTCCGTTGGTGTTGTTGTCGGATCTATCTGGGGATTTTCAAAGAAAGTGGATGTTTTTATGCAGGAGGTATATAACATTCTTGCAAACATTCCATACATTTTATTGATCGCCGTTATGGTTATGTTGTTTAAAGCTGGTTTCTGGACCATGGTACTGGCGCTGACCATTACCGGATGGCTTGGAATCGCATACTTTATCCGTACACAGGTAGTGATCATCCGAGACAGAGAGTACAACCTTGCATCCAAATGTCTGGGAACGAGTACACTTAAGATCGCAATGAAGAATATTCTTCCATTTATGACATCTGTTATTGTAACACTGGCAGCAACAGAGATCCCTTCCTATATTTCTTATGAGGTGTTCTTAGCATATATCGGTATGGGTATGTCAGATATGTCACTTGGTAGATTGATTTACGAGTCAGAAAGTGCGATGCTTACCCCTGGCTGGCAGTTCGAGTTCTGGAGCCCGGTAGTCGTTGCTTCTATCATCACGATTGTTTTATATGTCGTTGGACAGAACCTTGGTGATGCATCTGATCCGAGAACACACATGTAGAGGTTAGGTAGATGGAAGATAGAAAAGTATTATTATCAGTAAAAGATTTGATCGTGAAATTCCATGTGAGGGGCAGGGTGCTTACTGCTATCCGTGGAGTGTCACTGGATATTTATGAGAATGAATCCATTGCGATCGTAGGAGAGTCCGGTTCCGGTAAATCTGTTTTTACAAAAACATTTGCAGGAATGTTAGACAGCAACGGATTTATTGATAACGGCAAGATTATTTTCAGTGATGAGGAGCTTTCCGACACTGTTGTAAAATTAAATGACAATGCAAAGAAAGTCATCGCAGAGAATAAGAAAAAATTAGACGAGTATTCCAGACTGGAGTTTGGTGCAGACACTTATAAAGCAATCCTTGAGTTAGAGTCTGAAAAGAGAAGAAGAGCCGATATAAGCCAGGAAGAAGCAGAAGTGTATGAAAAAGAACTCCTTGAGTTAAAACATGAGAGAACGAATACCTTCAACTTGAAACAGACTTACGATCCATCCAAAGAGAAGGATAAGATCAAAGAGGCTGGAAAGAAAATCTCCGAATTGGATACAAAAATCAAGGCATTCGAGAAAGAGCATGAGCAGAAGGTAAAAGAGCGTGCAAATAGTCTGGCACATGATACCGCATACAATCAGGAATTTGATAGGAAGATGGCAGAGCTTAAGGCAAAACATGCGAAGGAAGTCAGCGAAGCGATCTCAGCAGAGACAGAAGCGAGAAATGAGATCCTTGCAAAAGAGGTATATCTTTCTGTCGGACGTTTTGGTTTCCGCAAGCGTATGAAGCAGAACAATGCGCTGCTGGATGCATTAAAAGAGGCAATGCAGCTTGGCGTGGATCTGAATGATGAAGAGCAGAGAAATGCTGTTTTTGATAAAGTTACATTCCGCGTAAAATATCTGGATGAGAACAGTGAGAGATTACATGGAACATGTATCTTAAACCTTGCAAATATCAAAGATGGAAGAGACTGGAGCCAGATCCGTGGTACGAAGATTGCTACAGTATTCCAGGATCCTATGACATCCTTAAACCCAATTATCACGATTGGAAAACAGATCACATCTGTCATCATGAAACATCAGGATTGTACCGAGAACGAGGCAAGACTTCGTGCACTTGATCTGATGGACAAGGTTGGTATCCCAAATCCGGAAGCACGTTTTGATGATTATCCATTCCAGTATTCCGGTGGTATGAGACAGCGTATCGTTATCGCGATCGCACTGTCCTGTCAGCCAAAGATCTTAATCTGTGATGAGCCTACCACAGCGCTTGATGTTACCATTCAGGCACAGATCTTAAAACTGTTAAAGGATTTACAGAAAGAATTCAATTATACAATCGTATTCATTACACATGATTTAGGTGTGGTTGCCAATATCGCAGACCGTGTTGCAGTTTTATATGCAGGACAGATCGTAGAGGTTGGTACGGTAGAAGAGGTATTCTATGACCCGCGTCATCCATATACATGGGCATTACTTTCTTCCCTGCCACAGCTGGCTGAGAGAAATACAACTCTTTACTCGATCACAGGTACACCACCTTCGCTCTACAACAGTATCGTCGGCGATGCATTTGCACCGCGTAACCCATACTGTATGAAGATCGATACCTTAGAGGAACCACCAATGTTCAAAGTAACAGATACGCATTACGCCAAAACATGGCTGTTACACCCGGATGCTCCAAAGGTTGAAAAACCGGAAGGAATCCAGAACATTCATGAGAAACTTGTTAAAGCATTCAATATATAGGAGATTTAGATCGTGTCTAAACTAAATCGAAACACAGAAAACCAGGAGCATGCTTCTCATTTACCAGAGCATGGTCCGATTGATGAAAATGGTAAAGAAGTATTATTATCTTTAAAAAATGTAGATATTACTTTTGGCAAGGGCGATAACGCTGTCCGCGCTGTAAAAAATGCGACATTTGATATTCACAAGGGAGAAACATTCTCCTTAGTAGGAGAGTCCGGTTCCGGTAAGACAACCATCGGCCGTGCAGTCATCCGTGTCAACCCATTGGCAAACGGAGAGATTTTGTACAAAGGTGTGCGTATTTCCGGGAAAATCCCAAAATCTCTGGATCGTGAAGTCATCCGTAACATCCAGATGGTATTCCAGGATCCGGCAGCTTCCCTGAATGAGCGTGCAACTGTCGACTACATCGTATCCGAAGGTCTGTATAACTTCCATTTATATGAGAATGAGGCAGACCGTGTGCGTAAAGTTGAGGAAATGATCAACGAAGTAGGGCTTTTGCCGGAACATCTGACAAGATACCCACATGAGTTCTCAGGTGGACAGCGTCAGCGTATCGGTTTAGCCCGTGCCATGGTAATGGAACCGGAACTTGTTGTTGCTGATGAGCCAATCTCTGCACTTGACGTATCTATTCGTGCACAGGTATTGAACTTACTGAAAAAGTTCCAGAGAGAAAAAGACTTAACATATTTATTTATCGCACATGACCTTTCCATCGTGAGATTTATCTCTGACCGTATCGCCGTTATTTATAAGGGTGATATTGTGGAGATCGCAGATGCAGAAGAGTTGTTCAACTTCCCACTGCATCCGTATACACATTCTCTGATCTCTGCGATCCCGATCCCGGATCCACAGTTAGAGAAAAATAAAGTGCTGTTTACTTATGATCCATCCATTCATGATTACAGTACAGACAAACCGGAGTTAGTCTGTATCGGTCATGACCACTGGGTATTTGGTAATAAGAAAGAGATTGAAGAATACAAAGCTACGCGTGAGAAGAATGTGCCTTTAAAAACAATTACGATTTTAGACAAAGATGCACCAAGACCAGAAGAACATCATGACAATATTGCACATGATGAGATCCAGCTTCCACCACTTCATGATACAGGAAGCGCATGGTACGCACTGCTTTCGTTCTTACTTCCGGTCATCGGTATTATCGCAGCGATGATCTTTAAGAAACACAGACATTATCGTAACTACAAGATGTGCAAAAAGGGTGCCATTGCAGGATTTATTGTACTTGCAGTCATTCTTGCATTGTTCCTGTTAGCACTTGCAGCAGTGTTTATTTAAGATATGGGAAGAACCGTCAGAGGTGGCAACAGAAACCATACTCCGAATGTGAGACCGGTTCAGAAGGTGGAGCTTTCGGAGAAAAATACAAGACAGAGATTGATCGCAGTGATCGTATTGCTGGTCATTGCTTCAGGCGCATTTATGTATGCACTGAATGGATTGATGTCAAATGACAGCGGATGGACAAACATTGAAGTGGGTTCATCCGCTGAAATTCATTGTGGCGATGATTATATCTTCCGCTATTATGTTGGAGCAGCGGGCGTAAATGCCACCGCAGAAAAAAAAGCGCTGACGCTGCTCTACACAGATTCCATTGTAAAAGCCTATAAAATGTTCAGTATGGATGAATCGTTTGAAGGAATCACAAACGTGTATGATCTCAACCGGCACCCGAATGAGACAATGGTTGTGGATGATGCATTATACCATGCTTTTGAGCTGATCGCAGAGACCGGAAACCGGGCAATTTATCTTGCGCCTGTGTATACAGAATATGACAATCTGTTTTTCTGTAATGATGACTCTGAGACAGTTAACTATGATGCTTACCAGAATGGGGAAGTGGCAGCTTATTTTTCAGAGGTGGCTGCTTACAGCAATGATCCGTCTGACGTGAACGTCGAACTGCTCGGCGGCAATCAGGTAAAATTGTCTGTATCCGACGATTACCTTGCTTTTGCAGAGAAGAATTTTATTTCGGATTTCATTGATTTTTCGTGGATGAAAAACGCTTTCATTACTGATTATGTGGCGGATGTCATGATAGAGAACGGTTATACACTGGGTTCGCTGACAAGCTATGATGGATTTACGAGAAATCTGGATCTGACTTCTGCTATTACGAAATTAAATGCCGGTCCGGATACTTCCGGGACAGCAGAGGAAAATGCTGATTATTCTTTCAATATATATGACAGGCAGGGGAATATCATTTATCCTGCCGGTGTCATGCATTATAATGGGGCGGAAAGCATTGTCAGTCTGCACAATTATCCGATGTCGGACAAGGAAAAATATCATTATTATGAATTTAAGAGCGGTGATATCAGGACCCGTTATGCAGATACCGCAGACGGACTGTGTAAGTCCGCAGTCAATAATATGGCAGCTTATGCGGACGACATCAGCTGTGCAGAACTCATTTTGAAGGTAAGCCCGGTTTACATCGCTGATATGATGGATACAGAGGCGGTAAAAAATCTCGCAGAAAACGGTATCCAGACGATTTTTGGAGAGAACAGTGTGCTCTATTACACAGATCCGGGGTTAGAACTGACAGATTTATATGACAAAGACGGCGTGCATTATACATCAGAGTTATTAGAGTAAGCAGACAGGCAGTTGCGGAAAGCCGCAATTGCCTGTTTTGCTGTCTTGGATTATACTAAGCAGAGAATATTAGTTGAATGTTCGCAGGTTGTGGAAGAGGAGAAGACAGACATGATTTTCGGAGAGAAGACAGAGGAACAGAAACGTGTGGCGGAACTGACGCGCGAGGTAAAAGAACTCCGCAAAGAACTGCTGGCGAGTAAACTGGACAAAAAACAGGTGGAAGTCCAGATGAAAGAATTAAAGGACGCATTAGAACTCGGTGGAAACCTGCGTCAGGGGTATGTCGATTCGCAGGAACATATGGCAGTTGCAAGGCGCGGACTGATCAATATGATGGAGGATATGAACGAGATTCCCATTGATGATGTGAAGCGTGATCTCGACAGACTGAACGGACATTTGGATCAGATTTTCCATGAGTGCAGTATCCGGGAGGATGATCCGGATTTTAAGTCCACAGCCGACGGACTCAAAAATATGGCGGCAAATATGGATAAGATCAATCTGATCATGCTGCGGAGCGAGTTGGAAAATCTGCAGGCATTGCTGGAGGATACATCGGAATGGCGGTCGCCAAATTTTTTTGCACTCGCATATTATCTACAGCATGAGGAAGAGAGCAAAGTCGGAGAGATGGAAAATGAGTTCCGCAACAGCTTTTTAGAGCGATATCTGGAGGAACATCTGATGGAATCGCTGGCTATGGAAGCCAATTACGCGGGATGCGGAGAGAAGCTGGAACATATGATACAGCACTATATTTATGCGTAAAAACCGTATAGTATGACACACCTGCATAAAAGCCATAACCACAAGTTATCGTAATGAGTAAATTGCATAATTTGACGTTAAAATACATCAATAATTTAGGTGATTCTGAATATTGTGCATAAAAAGAAAATTTGATAAGATTCTCTACAAGAAAAAGAAAGTTGAGAAGAAGAAATTAAATTATCTCAATAAAATTTAATTTTTGCTTCGCAAACAAGGAGGATTATTATGAAGAAAGCAGTGAGTATGTTTTTAGCAGCTGCACTGGCAGTTGGCACATTCGCAGGATGTGGATCATCCGCAGATACAGGAAGCACAGGAAGCGCAGCATCAACGGAGAGCGGTTCCACAGACAGCGCGGCAGATGGAAGCGTATTTAAGATCGGTGGTATCGGACCTACAACAGGTGCAGCAGCAATTTATGGTTCTGCAGTTATGAATGCCGCACAGATCGCAGTAGATGAGATCAATGAAGCAGGTGGTATCAATGGATATCAGGTAGAATTCAAAGCAGAAGATGACCAGAGCGATGCAGAGAAATCTGTCAATGCTTATAACTCTTTAAAAGACTGGGGTATGCAGGTTCTGATGGGAACTGTTACAACAACTCCATGTATTGCAGTTGCAGATAAGACAGCAGAAGATGGTATGTTTGAGATCACACCATCCGCTTCTTCCACAGATGTCATTGAAAACGACAATGTATTCCAGGCATGCTTTACAGACCCGAATCAGGGAACAGCTTCCGCACAGTACATTGGTGAGAACAAACTTGCAACAAAAGTAGCAGTTATCTATGACAGCTCTGATGTATATTCATCCGGTATTGAGGCTACATTCGTAAAAGAAGCAGCAAATCAGGGATTTGAGGTTGTCGCAGAGGAAGCTTTCACAGCAGATTCCAAGACAGACTTCTCCACACAGTTACAGAAAGCACAGAGTGAAGGTGCTGATCTGGTATTCCTTCCAATCTACTATACAGAGGCTTCCATCATTTTAAATCAGGCAAACGGAATGGGCTATGAACCGACATTCTTCGGATGTGATGGTATGGACGGTATCCTTGATGTGAAAAACTTTGATACATCTTTAGCAGAAGGTTTAATGTTATTAACACCATTCGTTGCAGATGCAGATGATGAGAAGACACAGGCATTTGTATCCAAATACAAAGAGCTTTACGGTGATACACCAAACCAGTTCGGTGCAGATGCATATGATGCAATTTATGCGATCAAAGCTGCAATCGAGGAAGCTGGCGTAACACCGGATATGAGCGTATCTGATATCGGAACAGCTCTGACAGAGGCTATGACAAAGATTTCTGTAGATGGTCTGACAGGTGATGGCATGACATGGGAAGCTACCGGAGAAGTAAGTAAAGCTCCAAAGGCTATGGTGATCAAAGATGGTGCTTATACAGCAATGTAATCTGCGATAATGATACAACGAAAATAAGGGCGATCCAGTTTCCCCAGAGGGTGTCAACGGTGGCTTGGGCTGCCGTATGACACCTTCTTTTTAACAGAAAGATTGTATACAGGTATTTTATATGTTATAATCCTTGATGTGAAAAAGTAATGTTTTAACGTAGTAAATTAACAGAAAGACAGAGGTGTAGTTATGAATTTTTTATCCTACCTGATCAACGGTATCAGCCTCGGTAGTGTCTATGCAATTATCGCATTGGGATACACCATGGTTTATGGTATCGCAAAAATGTTAAACTTTGCACACGGTGATGTTATTATGGTAGGCTGCTATATTGTCTTTATGACAATGAGCGGACAGGGCTGGGGAGCGGTCCCGGCAGTGGTACTTTCTATTATCGTGTGTACCGTACTCGGCATTGTGATTGAAAAGATCGCATACAAACCACTCAGAAAGGCAACGCCTCTGGCAGTTCTTATCACTGCCATCGGTGTCAGCTATTTCTTAGAGAATGCAGCATTACTAATCTTTGGCGCTGATACAAGATCGTTTACAAATGTTGTAACACTTCCGGCATTGAAACTGGCAGGTGGAGCACTCACAATCTCCGGTACAACAATTGTTACATTTCTGGCGTGCGTTGTGATCATGGCTGCACTGATGCTTTTTATCAAGAAAACCAAAGCCGGTCAGGCAATGCTTGCAGTATCTGAGGATAAAGATGCAGCGCAGTTAATGGGTGTGAATGTAAATGCAACGATCTCCCTGACATTTGCAATTGGTTCCGGTCTTGCAGCGGTTGCAGGCGTACTGTTCTGTTCCGCTTATCCGACACTGACACCGTATACGGGTGCAATGCCTGGTATCAAGGCGTTCACAGCCGCTGTATTTGGAGGAATCGGTTCCATTCCGGGAGCATTGATCGGAGGGATCCTTCTTGGTGTGATCGAGATCTTAGGCCGCGCATATATCTCGTCCCAGTTATCCGATGCGATCGTGTTTGCAGTCCTGATCATTGTGCTTCTCGTGAAGCCTTCGGGAATTTTGGGCAAACAGGTTCATGAGAAAGTGTAGGTGGCAGATATGGCAAAGTTAAATTTGAAATCAATGAAAAAAAGTACAAAAGATCATATCATTACATTTGCTATGGTCATTGTGGTTTACATAATTGTACAGACTATGATCACAACCGGCAACATGTCCTCCCTGATGCAGGGACTTCTTGTTCCAATGTGTACCTATTCGATCGTGGCAATTGGTTTAAACCTCTGTGTCGGTTATCTGGGCGAGCTTAGTATCGGTCATGCCGGATTTATGTGTGTGGGAGCATTTTCCAGTGCATTCTGCACAAAACTGTTACAGGACAGCATTCAGAATGAAGTGATTCTGTTTTTGATTGCAATTGCAGTTGGAACTGTCGCAGCCGCATTTTTTGGATTCCTCATTGGTATTCCGGTGCTTCGTCTCCGTGGCGACTATCTTGCGATCGTAACGCTTGCTTTTGGTGAGATCATCAAAAATGTCATTAATGTTTTATATATTGCAAAAGATGAGAATGGATTCCATTTTGCTATCTCGGATGGAAATAAGATCGAGTTAAGCGAAGATGGTATCTGGCTGATCAATGGGGCAAAGGGAATTGCAAAAATTCCTCATTTATCAAGTTTCACAGCCGGTGTGATCATGATCCTGGTCATTTTATTTATCGTATATAATTTTGTAAATTCCAGAACCGGCCGTGCAGTGATGGCGATCCGTGACAACCGGATCGCAGCAGAATCTGTCGGTATCAACATAACAAAGTTCAAACTGATGGCATTTACCATTTCCGCAGCGATCGCGGGTGCAGGCGGTGTGCTTTATGCGCATAATCTTTCTACCGTTACAGCAACTCCGACAAACTTTGGATACAATATGTCCATCATGATCCTGGTATTTGTCGTATTAGGCGGCATGGGAAGCTTCCGTGGATCGATCATTGCAGCAGTCATTTTAACACTGCTTCCGGAGGTGCTCCGTGGACTGAAGGATTATCGTATGTTGATCTATTCCATCGTTCTGATCGTAATGATGCTTTTCAATTGGGCACCAAAATGTATTGAGATGAGACAGCGTATCGCAGCAAAATTCAAAAAGCCAGCAAAAAAGGAGGCAGCATAATATGGCATTATTAGAGGTAAAAAATCTTGGGATCTCCTTTGGTGGACTTCGTGCGGTAGACGGATTCAACATTACAATTGAAAAGGGACAGTTATATGGACTGATCGGACCAAACGGTGCAGGAAAAACGACCTGTTTTAATATGCTGACAGGTGTGTATACACCAACCGATGGAACTATTACATTGGACGGAAAAGACATTACGGGCAAAAAGACGGTGGAGATCAATAAAGAGGGAATTGCCAGAACGTTCCAGAATATCCGGCTTTTCAAAGAACAGTCTGTTCTGGATAATGTCAAAATAGGTTTACATAATCAAATGCCTTACTCTACATTGACAGGAATCCTGCGTCTGCCAAAATACCGCAAAGTGGAAGCAGAGATGAATGAGAAGGCAATGGAACTTCTGAAAGTGTTTGATCTGGATCAAGAGGCTGATTTCCTTGCATCCAATCTTCCTTATGGTAAACAGAGAAAATTGGAGATCGCCCGTGCACTTGCGACAAATCCAAAATTATTACTGCTTGACGAACCGGCAGCAGGTATGAATCCAAATGAAACAAAAGAACTGATGGAAACGATCCATTTTGTCAGGGATGAGTTTGACATGACGGTTCTTCTGATCGAACATGATATGAAGCTTGTGTCAGGAATCTGTGAGGAACTTACGGTGTTGAACTTCGGACAGGTGTTAGCACAGGGAAAAACCAGTGATGTATTAAATGATCCACAGGTTATCAAGGCATATCTGGGTGAATAGGAGGACGTTATTATGGCAATGCTTGAGGTAAAAAATCTGGAAGTATATTATGGTGTGATCCAGGCCATTAAAGGTATTTCCTTTGAAGTAAATGAGGGCGAAGTCATTGCATTGATCGGTGCCAACGGAGCTGGAAAGACCACAACGTTACAGACCATCACTGGAATGCTTCAGCCGAAAGCCGGAGAGATTATTTTTGAGGGCAAAGATATCAGCAAAATTCCGGGACATAAGATCGTATCCATGGGAATGGCACATGTACCGGAAGGAAGACGTGTGTTTGCAGAATTATCTGTGTACGAAAATCTGAAATTAGGCGCATATACCAGAAAAGATAAAAAAGAGATCGAGGAGACATTGGCACGTGTATACAAGAGCTTCCCGCGTCTGGAGGAGCGGAAAAACCAGCTTGCCGGAACACTGAGCGGTGGCGAACAGCAGATGCTTGCTATGGGACGTGCACTGATGTCAAAGCCGAAGATCATTTTAATGGATGAACCTTCCATGGGACTCTCTCCGATTCTTGTAGAAGAGATTTTCCATATTATCCGGGAGATTTCTGCGGGTGGAACAACGGTACTGCTTGTAGAGCAGAATGCAAAAAAAGCACTTGCGATCGCAGATCGTGCCTATGTATTAGAGACTGGCAATATTGTGCTGTCCGGAGATGCAAAGGAAATGATGAACAAAGATTCCATTAAAAAGGCATATCTTGGCGAATAACGGACGATGTAAATGAGGATAAGAGATACACTTTTTGGACAGAGAGGTGTATACTGAAAGAAAGAATTGCAGAAAGGCTGGGCAGGATATGAAAAAAACTGTAATTACAATTGCGAGAAGCTACGGCAGTGGTGGTAAGACACTTGGCAATTTACTGGCAGAAGATCTTGGCATTAACTGTTATAGCAGGGAAATCTTAAGAATGGCATCTGACGAGAGCGGAATCAATGAGGCATTGTTTGGCGAAGTGGATGAGAAAATGAAAAAGTCACCACTCCTGTTTAATATCTTAAAAAAGAATCCATATAAAGGTGGAGTACTTCCACCGGAAAGCAGTGATTTTGTATCAGATGACAATCTTTTCAATTATCAGGCAAAGGTCATCAAGGATCTTGCCGCACAGGAGTCGTGCATTATCATTGGCCGCTGTGCAGATTATGTTTTAAAAGACAATCCGGATGTGATCCGTTTATTTTTCTACGCACCGTTGGAGGACTGTATCAGGCGTGTCGTTGACCAGAATGGTATCTCTGCAAAAGAGGCGGAGAAGAAAATCGCAAAGATTGATAAATACCGTGCAGACTATTATAAGTACTATACGGGCAATGCATGGAATGATGCGAGAAATTACGATTTCTGTCTGGATACTTCTTCGATGAGTTATGAGAAACTGGTTGCAGTGGTGAAGGATATCATTAAAATCTATCAGGAGTAAGCGGAGTTTCACTTATGAACTGCCGCCTGTAGGTGGTGTTACGGATTTTTAGATTGAATTTTATAATTTCGGTTATGAACAAAATATTGCAGTCTGACATGTTTACGAAAACATGAATGTGAAATGGACGAATATTGTGTTTCGTTGCGTTAAACATTGCGATGAACCTCTCTGATCATTTGTGTTCAGCAGAGGCTTCCACAAATGGAGAGTTTCATCTCCATAACGCAAAACGAAAACAATATTCGTCCATTTTACATTCATTATCTCATAAGTTATGAAACTGCAATATTTTGAACATACACTCCATAGAAATTCAATCTGAAAATCCGTCAATCCATGTTCCGAGCGGCAGAACCCAAAGATGAAACTCCGGGAGGTGTGCCCTTTAACATCGACGAATCATAAGGCATTGAACCTCTTGAATTTTGCCGTTATCTCATAGGCACTCATCCCATAACCGTGAGTTCCATAACGTAAATTGCAGATTTTGTGGTGCGATTCATGATGTTGATTGGGCAAATATAAGCGTCCTCTCACAAGTCATTCACAGCGTAAATGAAAGAAAAACGGTACAAACAAATATTATTTTCTTCGTGAGCTATGAAGATGGGATTCTAACAATCATGGAAGCTTTTGCTGAACATGATTGTTGTTCAGAAGCCCATCGGAATGTTCAGCGAACAGAAACATAATATTTCGTTTGTACCGTTTTTCTTTTTCATTAACATATAAAATTGCCTTGTGAGAGAACTCTTATATCTGCCCCCCACAGCCTATAAAAGCACCACAAAATCTGCTGCTCTATGGTAAGTTAAACTCTGGTTATTTAAACTAAGTCTTGTGAAAGAAAACAGAAACTATTATAATATTTGATAGGAGCAACGAAATATTGCAGCGCAGAGGGAGAAGGGTGAAATATGTTTGAACTGATATTTATTATTATTGTGATCGCAGTGATCGTGTCAAAGGTAAAGGCACAGAATCAGGGAGCAAATCGAAACAATACTACCTATATAAATGGAAAACCGGTAAAGAATAACCGCCAACAAGTTTATGGAGCCGGGCAGATGAACCGTCAGCCACAGAACTATAGTGCAGGACAGTCAAGCCGTCAGGCACAGCCGTACAGAGGGGCACAGTCAAATCGACAGGCACAGCCATACAGACCACAGCCGTCCGGACGTCCGGTGCAAAATCCTTGGTCACAGACGAATAGAGGAACGGCGCAGTCACGTCCACAGAAAAATCAGGATATTTTAAGCCGTGCAAAACAGAATGTGCAGGAAAATGATGAGGATCTATTAAAAGAGGCAGACAGAATGCAGCATGCGGCTGCAAGAGGAGCGGCAGATACACCGATACTGACACCGAGTGGAAAAGTTGCAATGCAGGGGATACAGCCTGTCGGACAGCAGATTGGAGCAGGTTTTGATGAGGACTGTGATATCATGCAGAAATTGAACGATCTCATGATCATGGGCTACAGTGGTAATCTGGAATTTGACAGGGATTTTATTGCAGAAGGCGTGGATATGTTGAACAGCTATCAGGAATTTGGAAATAATTTATAGATTTCTGATCATGCAGTTCATTGAAAAAAGCAGTTTACATAATTTGTGGCAGAAAAGAGGAAAACAGCGTGCGGCAATTACCAAAAAACGGAGAATTTTACCGGCATTTTAAAAATAAATTATATCAGATCATTGCGGTGGCAAAGCATTCTGAGACGGGTGAGCAGCTTGTGATTTATCAGGCACTCTACGGAGATTTTGGTGTGTATGCAAGACCATTGGAAATGTTTATGAGTGAGGTTGACCACGAAAAATATCCGGATGTGGCACAGAAATACCGGTTTGAGCGGGTTGAGTTATCCTCTGATGTGCCGGCAGAAGCGCAAAAGGAAACAAGTGTGCAGAGTGAATACGAGGGCGGTATCAATCCAAAGGTTCTGGAATTTCTGGATTCCGAAGACTTTGATGAGCGCTATAATATTCTGGTTGCACTGCGGGATGAAATCGATGACCAGATAATCAATACGCTGGCGGTTGCATTGGATGTTGTGATCCCGGAAGGTGACATTGACGATCGCTATGATCAGCTGAAGATGTGCCTTCGAACGAGACAGCGGTACGAGAGTAACCGCCTGAGATGAAAGAGGCAGTACAGTGTCGTTACAAAGTCATGAAAAAGCATTTAGAAAAACAGTGCGCCTAGTGTTTGCTGAGCGTACTGTTATGATATTTGGAGGAAAATGTGACATCCTCCCCAAACCATGCAGGCGGGACGAAATGTTCTGCCTCTTCTTTTGTCTCGAATTCTACTTCGGCAAGCTGCAAAGGCGCAAGTTCCCCTTCAAAGACATCAAGTTCAATGGTCAGTTTATCGGTAAGTGGAATCAGGTATCTGCGCTTTTGGATGAGGATTCCATCAATTTTTTCTTTTAAGTGGGCAAACGCTTCTGCGTTTAACGGAAGATTATATTCCTCGCGGCACATCAGTCCTGCACCTTTGTAAGTCAATGTATATTTGTCATTTGATTTTCGGATGCGGACAACAGGATCTGTATTCAGATAACCCTGTTCAATGTGTTTACATTCGTATTGTTCCAAATTTTCCGGGAGCCGGTCAATTAAATATTTACGTTCGATTTCCATGAAGAGTTCCTTTCGTTATCATAAGATTCAGTGATACTGTAGTTATCATAGGCTAATTGTCTGCATTTTGCAATGCGTAAGTGATATTGACGTGGAGAGAGCATCCTTTTATAATAAATGAGGACAGATTATGTTTAGAAATCGCAGAAATAACGTTTTGTTGTTTGGCAGCAGAAGACTATTTTCTGCGAAAAAGATAGTTTTGACACAGACAAAATGGAGGATAAACGGCATGAAAAAAGTTGGTATTTTTATGGCAGACGGATGCGAAGAGATTGAGGGACTGACAGTTGTTGATATTGTGCGCAGGGCAAAGTTAGAGATGACAACCATTTCTATCACAGATAAAAAAGAAGTGACCAGTTCCCATAATGTCACATTTTTGACAGACGCACTTGCATCAGAAGTTGATTTTGACGGATTTGATGCAATTGTTCTTCCGGGAGGAATGCCTGGAACATTGAATCTTGGAGCAAGCGACATGGTCAATAAAGTGATTAAAAAGTTTGCAGGAGAGGGAAAAATTGTTGCAGCAATCTGTGCAGCACCGAGTGTTTTAGGGGCAGCAGGATTGTTGGAAGGAAGACATGCGACCTGCCATCCGGGATTTGAGGAAAAACTGACCGGTGCGATCACGAGTGAGGATGCAGTTGTTGTGGACGGAAACATTATCACAAGCCGTGGAATGGGAACCGCAATCGATTTTGGATTAGCAATCGTGGATTGCCTGACAGATTTTGATGAGGAAGTCGTAGAGCATGTGAAAAAAGGAATTGTCTATCGCAATTTTGAAGAAGTATAATCCTGATACAGAATATGCAAAAAGGGTTTTGCAATAAATAATTCATGACAATAGAATGTTCGTAGAGCGTGCATTCTATTGTTTTCAGATTTACATAATGATGCACAAAAAAGCCACCGCAGATCTTGGGAAGATGCCTAAGATGTGCAGTGGCTTTTTCCTAATGGCTAGTTTTTCATCTGTTCTTCCTGCTTCATGATCATTTTTTTGACCATTTCACCACCAATGCTTCCAGCCTGTGCAGAAGTTAAGTCACCATTGTAACCTTCTTTTAAAGGTACTCCAATTTCACTTGCAACTTCCTGTTTGAAACGATTCATGGCCTCTTTTGCCTGTGGTACAGCCATTTTACTGGTGTTAGAACCTGAATTAGATCCGCTCATGGTTTCACCTCCATATTTTTCCCTTGTGTTATTTTAGGAGTGCAGCAACGTCAATTTTTCTGATAAATCAGAAGCAAGCCGCTGTTGTTTGTCCTAATTCTATTATTGACAGCATCTGAAAAAATATGTTGGAAATATCTGGAGATTTTGTATTAATTGTGTTGACAATTAGAAGTCTTTATGATTTACTAAGTTAGTAAGCTAAATTGCATGAGAATCATAGCGGCACATTTGGTGGCGTTTACAGATGCAAAATAAGAAGAAAGAGAGGTAAGGATATGATTCAGTTTACAACAAATAACACAACATTACAAAATCATAGTAAGAATTACCTCGGTAAACTTTTTAAGCAGCAGTTCACTGCTATGGGAATGAGAGATATGTCCGTGGTGTAATTCGCCACGGACTTTTTATGTTTTAAGACAGATCAGCGGATAAATGCGCTTCGTGGTGAAGATACTGCGGAGCGTTTTTGTTTACCGGGGATTCGCAAAACAAGGGAGGTAAAATCCTCTCCTCACCATGGGGTTCGGATTTTGCTTCGCAAAACAAGGAGGATTTATGAGAAAGTTAAGCAGTTATATCGGGCGTTACTGGTATGGATATGTGTTTGCCGTTGCAAGCATGGTCACTGCCATTGCGTTAGATATGTTATATCCGAAGATCACACAGAAGATTGTGGATGACGTTATTTTAGGCGGGCAGATGGAGATTCTGACGAAGCTGTTGACCGGAATCGTGCTCGTTGGAATCGGACGAAGCATTTTTGGTTATTGTAAGGAGTTTACGTTTGATTTTCTGTCCTCGAAAATCGGGGCAGAGATGCGGAAAGATTTATTTAACCACATTCAGACCTTGTCCATGCGGTATTTTGACGATACCAATACAGGAGAACTGATGGCGAGAGTCAAAGATGATGTGGATAAAATCCAGAATGCATTAGGTTATGTGGGAATGTTGCTGATCGAGGTGACGATCCATGTGGTATTTGTTTTATACTGCATGTTTTCCCTGAATTGGAAAATGGCATTTCTGCCGGTTACAGTCATGCTCTGCTGCGCTGTGGTGGCAATTATCATGGAGCGTAAGTTGGATAAAGTTTATGAGGATATCAGCGAGGAAAATGCAGTGCTGACCACTGTTGCAGAGGAAAATCTGGCAGGTGTGCGCACGGTAAAAGCGTTTGCAAGGGAAGATTATGAGATCAAAAAATTTTTGTCCCACAATGAACGCTATTACAATCTGAACATCACACAGTCCAAAGTGCTGGTGCGGTATTATCCGCTGTTTCAGTTTGTCGGAAAAGTGCTTCCGGTGGCAATTACCATTCTTGGAGGAATTTCTGTGATGAATGGAAATATGTCATTAGGTGCGCTGGTCGCATATGTGGAATACAGCAGGAACTGTACCTGGCCAATGGAAATGATGGGATGGCTGACAAACGACCTGTCTTCCGCAGTCGCATCATATAAAAAAATCAAAAAGATATATGAGGTGAAACCGGAAATTGAGGATAGCCGGAATGTTGTAACGTTAGATCATGTCAGCGGAAATGTTGAGTTTGATCATGTTTCCTTCAAGCTGGATGGAAAACAGATTTTATCAGACATCAGTTTTTCGGTAAATGAGGGAAAGACGCTCGGAATTATGGGGGCGACAGGTTCCGGAAAATCATCGATCATCAACATGCTGCATCGTTTTTATGACACAACGGAAGGATCCGTCAGACTCGATGGTGTGGATATCAGAAAAATATCTTTAAGACAGCTTAGAAGAAGCGTTGCCGTTGTTTTACAGGATGTGTTCCTGTTCTCGGATACCATTGAAGAAAATATTAAAATGGGTAACCGCAGCACGATGCAGATGGACGAGATAAAGAGTGCCGCAGCGAGTGCGCAGGCAAGCAGTTTTATTGAAAAAATGGATGAACAGTATGAGACTGTTATCGGTGAGCGCGGTGTAGGACTTTCCGGTGGACAGAAACAGCGGATCAGTATCGCACGCGCATTGTCAAAACACAGCCCGATTCTTGTCATGGACGATTCCACTTCGGCTCTTGATATGGAGACCGAGCATGAGATCCAGAAGACATTAAACAGTCTGAAAGACACGACGAAGATCATCATTGCACACCGCATTTCAGCGGTCTGCCACGCAGATGAGATCATTTATCTGCAGGATGGCAGGATCGCAGAGCGCGGCACACATGAGGAGCTTCTTGCAAAGAAGGGACTGTATTATGACACTTATATGGCACAGTACGGCGGATATCTGGCATCCTAAAAAGGGTGTCATGCAGAAGCAGGAAATAAAAATATAAAATGACACATATAGCGAAGGCAGGGCTTCGCTGGAATTTTGACCTGATTTCAATATAACACAGAAGGAGGCTACCATGGCAGTCAATTCATTTCGTGAAGACGAATATATGGAAAACACCGACAAAAAGAAGATTTTAAGCCGGCTGCTTTCCTATTTATTAGATTATAAACTAGCGATTGCCGGCGTTTTGGTCTGTATGGGGATTACCGTAGGAATTTCACTGGTAAACCCATTGCTGATCGAAGAGGCGATCGATCATTACATAGCGCAGTCAGATTTTAAAGGACTGATCGCACTTGGAATTTTTGCGCTCGCACTGAACGTTCTTTTTATCATTCTCGTAAAAGTAAGAATGTACAGTATGTCCGTGATTTCCAATAAAATATTATTAAAGATCCGACAGGATTTATATGAGCATATCCAGACGTTGTCTTTCTCATTTTTTGACAGCAGACCGACCGGAAAAATTCTTGCAAGAATCATCGGAGATGTCAATTCACTGAAAGATGTCCTGACGAATATGGTCACGACTCTGATCCCGGAATTTATCACCGTCATCGGTGTTGTCGTGATCATGATGGTAAAAGACTGGCGTCTGGCACTGGCATCCTTAAGCACGATCCCAATCATGATCGCCGGTATTTTTCTGGTGCAGAAAATATCTCATAAGAGATGGCAGATTTACCGTAAAAAATCATCCAACCTAAATGCCTATGTGCATGAGGACATTGCAGGGATGAATGTAGTGCAGAGTTTTGGTGCGGAGGACGAGACAAAAGAAATTTTTGAAAACCTGACGGATGAACACCGCAATGCGTTTGTGGATGCAGTCATTTTTGCAGATATGTTCGGACCGGTCATTGACTTCTGCTGGGGAATCGGAGCGATGATGCTATATCTGATCGGCATCCGTTTCCTTGGGTTTGAAAAAGTATCCGTCGGACTTTTAGTGGCGTTTGGAAGCTATATTAATATGTTCTGGAACCCGATCATGAATCTGAGTAACTTTTACAATAATCTTGTCACAAACCTGACAGCCGCAGAGAGGATTTTTGATATTCTGGATACCGAACCGGACATCACAGATGCAAAAGATGTAGAAGAACTGCCGGAAGTAAAGGGTGAAGTGACATTTTCGCATGTTGGATTCACCTATGACCGGGGAACACCGGCGGAGACGAAGGTGTTAGAGGATGTCAATTTTGTCGTGAAACCGGGTGAGACGATCGCACTTGTCGGACCGACGGGCGCAGGAAAAACAACGATTGTCAATCTGATCAGCCGTTTTTATGATATTGAGCAGGGAAAAATCCTGATCGACGGATATGACCTGACGAAAGTATCCATGAACAGTCTGCGCAGACAGATGGGCGTCATGACACAGGATAATTTCATTTTCCACGGAACAGTGAGAGACAACATTTTATATGGAAAACTGGATGCCACCAACGAAGAGGTGATCGCAGCAGCGAAGGCTGTCAACGCACATGATTTTATCATGAAAATGGAAAAAGGCTATGACACTGAACTGAAAGAGCACGGAGCAGGACTTTCCATCGGACAGCGCCAGCTGATCGCATTTGCAAGAACAATGGTTTCCATGCCAAAAATCCTGATCTTAGATGAGGCAACTTCAAGCATTGACACGCACACCGAGATTTTAGTGCAGAGAGGGATCGAGGCGCTGCTTGCCGGAAGAACGAGTTTTGTCATTGCACACCGTCTGTCGACCATCCAGAATGCAGACCGTATTTTTGTGATTGACAAGGGCGGCATTTTAGAGCAGGGAAGCCCGGCGGAACTGATGGAGAAAAAAGGAGCTTATTATAAGCTTTATATGGCGCAGTTTGCAGAGCTGGGATAAGAGTATGGAATAATATCAGGAGCAGAAAAATGAGTAAATTGTATTTTGTACGACATGGCGAAAGCGAATGGAATGTAGCAGACAAAATTTGCGGAAGAACAGATATTCCGCTCACGAAGAGAGGTCATGAACAGGCGGTGGAAACCGGGAAAAAGATTGTGGCAGAGGGAATCAAGGCAGATGAAATTTTATATTCTCCACTGCTTCGGGCGGCAGACACTGCAAAACATATCAGCGAAATGACAGGAATCCCGGCACATATGGAACCGAGACTGATCGAGCAGAATTTTGGCGTGTGGGAGGGGACTTCACCGCGCAATGCGCCGGAATTTTTAAAGGCAAAGAAAGATTTTTTGAACCGCTATGGCAATGGAGAATCCATGTTTGAACTGGCACAGCGCATTTATAATCTGCTGGATGAGCTAAAGGAGCAGCAGGATAAGACCTACATACTGGTGGCGCACAATGGGATTGCACGGGTGGTGCAGTCGTATTTTAAGGACATGACAAATGAGGAGTATGCGGCATTTGGAGTGCAAAACTGCAGCGTGACAGAGTTTTTGTTTGAGGATAAAAAGGGAACATGCAAATGAAAATAGCGCTGGCAGCAGTTGGATTTTATGAGAGGGATATAGAACATAATAGAAATAAAATTATAAAATGTCTGAAAGAAAACAGTGGAAAAGTGGATCTGATTTTATTTGGAGAAACTTTTTTACAGGGGTTTGAGGCCTTGGGCTGGAAGTATGAAACGGATCAGCATATGGCATTATCTGTCTCTGACAGCAATATTCAGACGATACAGAAAGCAGCAGAGGAGAATGCACTGGCAGTGTCTTTTGGGTTCCTTGAGAAAGCGGGGAATAAAATTTACAGCAGTCAGCTTACCATCGGTGCAGATGGAAATATTTTAAATCTGTTTCGCAGGGTGTCAAAAGGCTGGAGGGAATCTTTTACGGATGAACATTATGCAGAAGGAGATATGTTTACAAAATTTGAATATCTGGGAAATACATTTTCAATTGGTCTTTGCGGCGATCTGTGGGATGAGAAAAATGTCATGCAGATAAAGAAACTTCGTGCGGATGTGGTACTCTGGCCTGTATACACAGATTTTTCGGCGAAAGAATGGAACAAGGAAATGAAGTATGAGTATGCCGCGCAGAGTAAGAAAATTGGAAGGCAGGTTTTACTTGTAAATTCAGTGTGTCTCAGTGGAAATGAAGAAGAATTGGCAAAAGGCGGTGCCGTCTGTTTTTTGGATGGGCAGATAAAAGAAGAACTTCCGGCAGGGAAAGAAGGCGTGCTGATGGTACAGGTTTGATGAATAGTTGTTACATTTTTAGATGTTTGTAACTTATCTTTTCTAAATTCTTTTGCTACAATAGGAAGTAGAAAATGTGAAAAAAATAACATACAAGGGGAAAAGGGTATGTATGTTAATGGATTTCCGTTTTCGAAAACTTATTAACAACAGATTGAAAAAAGGAGAAGAGTTATTATGGCAAACAGAATTATGTTAAACGAAACATCTTATCACGGAGCAGGTGCGATTGAAGAGATCGCAAATGAAGCAAAGGCACATGATTTCAAAAAAGCTTTTGTATGTTCCGATCCAGATCTGATCAAATTTGGTGTGACAAAGAAAGTGACAGATGTTCTTGATAAAAATGGTCTTGCTTATGAAATTTATTCTGATATCAAAGCAAACCCAACCATTGAAAACGTACAGCATGGTGTAGAGGCATTCAAAAAATCCGGTGCAGATTATCTTATCGCAATTGGCGGAGGGTCTTCCATGGATACTTCCAAAGCAATCGGAATTATCATTGCAAATCCGGAGTTTGAAGATGTAAGAAGTCTCGAAGGCGTTGCTCCTACAAAGAAACCTTGTGTACCGATCATCGCAGTACCAACAACAGCAGGTACAGCAGCAGAAGTTACCATCAACTATGTTATTACAGATGTTGAGAGAAAGAGAAAATTTGTCTGCGTAGATCCACATGATATGCCGATCATTGCAATTGTTGATCCAGATATGATGTCTTCCATGCCTAAGGGATTAACAGCATCTACCGGTATGGATGCTTTGACACATGCCATTGAAGGATATACAACAAAAGCTGCATGGGAAATGACAGATATGTTCCACTTAAAAGCCATTGAAATCATTTCCAGATCGTTAAGAAGTGCAGTTGCCAATGAAAAAGAAGGCCGTGAAGGCATGGCCCTTGGACAGTATATTGCAGGAATGGGATTCTCAAATGTAGGACTTGGAATTGCTCATTCCATGGCGCATACTTTGGGTGCAGTTTATGATACACCACACGGAGTTGCATGTGCGATGATGCTTCCAATTGTTATGGAGTATAATGCAGATTGCACAGGTGAAAAATATCGTGAGATTGCCCGTGCAATGGGAGTAAAAGGTGTGGATGATATGTCTGTGGAAGAGTACCGTAAAGCAGCAGTAGATGCTGTACAGAAATTATCCATCGATGTTGGTATTCCAACAAAACTGGAAGCTTTGAAAGAAGAAGATTTAGACTTCCTTGCTGAGTCTGCACATGCAGATGCATGCGCACCAGGTAATCCAAAAGATGCAAGTGTAGAGGACTTAAAAGCATTGTTCCGTAAATTAATGTAAACCGGAGTTTAGGTGACGTAGTGTCGCAGATTTTGTGGTGCTTTTATAGGTTGTGAAGGGCAGATATCAGCGTCCTCTCACAAGGCAAATTTATATGTAATGAAAAAGAAAAACGGTATAAACGAAATATTATATTTCTGTTCGCTGAACATTACGATGGGCTTCTAAGCAAAAATATTGGAAAGCAAGAGGCTTTCCAATATTTTTAGAATCCCATCTTCATAGCTCACGAAGAAAATAATATTTGTTTATATCGTTTTTCTTTTAATTTACGTTACGAATGACTTGTGAGAGGACGCTTATATTTGCCCAATCAACATCATGAATCGCACCACAAAATCTGCAATTTACGTTATGGAACTCTCGGAGTTTCATCCTTTGAGTTTTGCCGCTCGTATTCTGGATTGACGGATTTTCACAATCTGGATATTGCATGCCACACAGTCTTGGCTTAATAAAAAATAGAACTGATTTGTTTTCAGGATTTTGGGAGCGGCCGGTCCTTAGAAAGCAGACATTGCGATTTCAAAAGACAATGTAATTGGATTTTGAAATCACGATGGATGCTTTCTTAGTACCGCTGCCAGCGACAAC
>ERZ772878.583-NODE-583-length-30960-cov-5.86779_pt1 | contig 30960 bp, 29 predicted proteins | sample MGYA00580578_ERZ772878 | MGnify/ENA primary metagenome ERZ772878 (study PRJEB29015, sample SAMEA2737686) | human gut metagenome | biome: human gut; feature: human-associated habitat; material: faeces | place: China | collected 2012 ...
AGAAAAGCCGAAGTTAGTGTGACAACCCGACCTCGACTTTTCGCAAAATTATTGATTTAACGAGAAAAGAGCAGTTGACTCCGATTTTATTCAGTTTTCAATATTCGGAATGACGGCACTTTTACGTTACACTGACGGTCATGCGCACTTAGAAAGAAGGCTCATACAGGTACGCTTACGCTCCATATCGGAATGAATGTAGCGGTTAAGCGTGACTTCTACGGAGCTATGCCCTAAAATCTCGGACAGCGTTTTCACATCAAAGCCCAGTTCGACACACCTTGTTGCAAATAAATGGCGCAGGCTGTGATAGTGGAATGACGGCAAATCTGCGTTATGCAGTATTTTAGCGAAGCGGTACTGCATTGTTCTTGGCTCAACAGGCTTTTTCCTGCCGGACACCACATAGACCTCACCGTTATCCTTAAACCGTCTGAGCAGAGGAAGCAGGCAATCAGGGATAGGAATTGTTCGTTTAGAACTTTCGCTTTTCGGCTCAGTGATGATGAGCTTGGTTTGTTTGGATCCTGTTCTGCACTGCACACGCTGAATGGTCTTGCTGACGGTCAAAACACGTTTTTCAAGGTCAATCTCTTTCCATTGCAGAGCGCAGACCTCACCGATACGCAAGCCCATATACATCGAGATTGCAATACCCACGCTCGTAACAGACGGACGCTCGTCCAGATATTTTTCAAGCCTGAGCTGCTGTTTCTTGTTCATAACAGCAATTTCAGGCTTATTCTTTTTGGGGAGAACGATACCGTCAAGTACGTTACGGATTCTATATTCACGGCTTGCATAGCGAAAAACCGACTTGAACAGCACGATAATATCAGACAGATACCGCACCGACAAGCCCTCTTTTATCTTGCGTTCGATAAAAGCATATATATCTTTCGCTTTCAGCAGACAGCACTTTATCTCTCCAAATGCAGGTATAAGGTGCTTTTCGGCTTTCATGACGTAGTTGGCAGCCGTTGACTCCTTTATTCGTGATGCTGTCACATGAAGCCACTCGGTCACAAGCTCTCTGACCGTCATTTCCGTTACAGCGTACTCGTCCTCGCTGTGATCCAGTGCTATCATAGCCTTGTATTCGGCTTCATCACGGCTTTTTCCGTAGAACGAACGGAATACACGTCTGCCGTTCTCATCTTTGCCCATAGATATACGGCACTCCCAGCGTCCGTCCCTGCGTTTATAAGCTGTTTTCTTGCTCATTCATTAAAACCTCCAATTAATCATCGTTCAGTATAAGTAATTATGGAAACAATAAAAAAACAATCCACCTATCTTGACAAGACATACATAATTTGCTATTATAATGATAAGGTATATTAGAAACTGTGTGAGAAACATACGAATCAAGTTTAGCGTATCGTCAATTCAATAATTTTGCGAAATACGAAGCTGTATTTTGCAGTATGTTAATGACTGTTAAGGAGGAGTAATATAATGGATGCAAACCAGAATTTGACAGCGGAAATGATTAAAATAGACCCCTATAATTATACACTATCCGAGATGGTGGATGTAATTGGGGAAACCGAAGCAAAAAAGCTGTTTAAATCTATTTATAAAGGCACATCGAAATTAAGTTATCAAACTATAAAGGTGAAAGATGTTTTTAATGGTGGCGACACAAGAAAATATGCGTTCGAATTATGTGACCATTATTGCATTGAAACTGTTTGTATTCAAAGAAAAACCGGTACTACAGTGTGTGTAAGTACAATGGTAGGATGTCCCGTTGGATGTGTTTTCTGCGAATCTGGGAAAAACGGTTTTATCCGTAACTTAACTCCATCCGAAATTGTTCAGCAGATTGTACTACTTAGAGAAAAAGTCAATCGAATTGTTTTTATGGGGATGGGTGAACCACTGTTCAATTATGATAATCTGGTTAAGGCGATACATATTCTACGTGATAGGGATGGATTGAATTTTCCTACAGATGGAATCACAATTTCAACAGTCGGGCCGCTACAGCAACTTAAAAAAATAAGAGAAGAACATTTGAAAATACAGTTGACTCTCTCGCTTCACGCAACAGATCAGAGAACTCGTGACATTGTCATGCCCCATATGAAAGGACATGATATTAGAAAAGTTGTGGAAACCGTACTTTCTTATTCCGAAAGGCACAACAGAAAAGTCACTATAGCGTATTTGCTTATTCCGGGGTTAAATGATCGTTCAAGCGATGTAAGACAGTTAGGAAAGTGGTTTAGAGGAAAGAATGTGTTGATTAATCTTCTTCAGTATAACGAAACATCGAATAGTCGCATTAAACGTCCAAACAAGCAGCAGTTAGTTGCGTTTAAAACAAGATTGGAGGATGCTGGCTTAGAGGTTAAGATTAGAGAGTCCCGTGGAAATAGAATCAAAGCAGCTTGTGGACAACTAGTTAGCGAATACAACAGGCAGGGAAAGAAAACAGCAAATCGGACTGTAAATGGAACTGAGAATTCAAACGGAAGCGTGCGAAAATCTTCATTTACAGGAAGAGCAAGTTCGAAGAGACATCCTTTTGCAAAACACAAAAATGTTGGGAAAAAGAGAAAGCATGAGTAAGCTAGAACTTTATAATGGTAATCTAAAATAACTCGGGGTTCTGGGGTTTTAGATACTAAAAAATCATGGGAAGAATAACCATCCCACGATTTCAAAACTGTATAGGAGAATCATGATCTGATGAAGGATCGTGATTCTTTTTTTCTGCTTTTTCTACTAGAATATCTAACTTTTGATTGATTAGATGAGTTAAATCATCTAATTCATCTACATAATCATATACCATGTTCAACTTGTGTAACATATTTTCCATTATATATTGTCTTTTTACAATATTTACATCATGGTCATCTACAAGTAGTGTGTAAAGTTTCTTTTTTGTACTCATTTTGTATAATCTCCCTTATTTTTGATTGGATACATGTGATATGTTGAGTCATTATTAAGACTGTACATGATCCTCATTTTGAAACGATGCCAATTAAGGTATCCATTTGAACTATGTTTTAATAGTTTGATAGATTTATTTCTGTTTTCAATAAGACCATTTGATATACGTCTTCCATTTGCAGGAACAAATGAATTGATGATCTCATATTTCCATTTTGATAGCGTGTTACCAAAATCTATCATTTCCTTAATTTGCGAATTCTTGAAAGATATGATCAGTTCTTCTATATTTTTTGATGCATTTTTTTCAGTAGATCTGCTGTAAAACATATCAAGCTCATATTTAAGATCATATGCAAGATCTAATATAGGATCATGTTTGACCATGAAATCAAAGATATCATAGTAATTATAATATCCTTCAAGAACATGATTATATATTTTCTCTACATTAGGATCGAATATTCTGTTGTCATTGGTGAAGAACATCCAGTTGAATTTCTTTAATACATAATAATGTTTGGATGCTTCTTTTAACTCAAGCATTTCAGCTTCGGTTTTATCATTCTTTTTTTCAAGATATTTCTTTCTAGAGCAATATTTATTCATGACATCGACTCTCACTCTATCAATTTTTCTTCCAAACTCCTGTTTCACATGAAAGTGATCAGTAGCGCAGATAGCATTTGGAAACATGATCTTAGATACGATTCTATAAGTTTCCCACATATCAAAAGAAACAATCTTAACTTTTTTTCTTTCATCAAGAGGAATAGAAAAGAAATAATCCATGAGAGGCTGTTTTCTTCTTGATGGAAGGACATCAACGATATTTTGGGTTTCAAAATCAACAAGCACACATACATATTTACTATGAGCAGATTTAAATGCATAAACTTCATCCAGTAATAAATATTCAGGTAATGGTCTTCTTGAGATGGATACAAATGAATCAAAGATATGAGCAGCAGTTGTCTGAGATACATGATATCGTTCAGCAACATCCCTAAATGTCATATTAGGTTTTCTAAGATCCTCAAGGATATTATATACAGTCGCTAGAGAGATTCTAGAACCTGCAACGGTAAAGGGATTGTTTTCCATGAATGTCTTATGACATCTTGGACATTGAAGTCTTCTTGCATTGTAGTTAATTGTACATTTTTTAGATGAGAGTATGGAATGATTGATATGCTTAACGTTATAATCCTTGACCTTGTCCGTCATATTGAGGCAGACAGGGCATTGATGAGGTTTTTTTTGAAGTGTCACATCAATATAAACACCATCCTGCTGGTTAGAAATACGGAAAGTTTCTACATCTTTACTTTCCATATTAAAGAATGCAAGGAAATCATCTTGTGAAATAGCATGAATAGGCATAGTAGTGGTCTTATCACACATAAAGATCACCTTGCAAAGATAATAAAATGAATAAATACATAAATAATCACGACCTTTCTGTTTCTATACCATCATGATAAAAGAAAGAAGGACCAAAAAACATAAAGGTCATGTGGTTTTGAATAAAATAAAGAGGTTTCTAGAAAAACGTTTATAGATAAGAAGTTCATTTATCAAACAGTTATTAAGTTTAGTGATGAAATAATATATATGAGATAATTCAATAATAAGATGATCACCATTATCAGAAAGGATGGATACAATATCATCAAAAGAAACAGAAGAAAGGAAAGGGATCATAGGGAAAAGGAGTAAAGAATGAGTAGAACCACAGTGAGGACATATAACTCTTTTGATATTTATAGAAATATTTTTAAAGTTTCTTTTGTAGTAACCATGAACAGATAAACCAGTATGAGAACATTTAGGACAAGATAAAAGGGATAAATTTAAAGAAAAAATAATATTTGAATAAGTTTTTTGATTAATAGTATTGATTTTTGTATTAGTTTTTAATATTATCATATTGTCTTTTGGACAAGATGAAACTCAACTTTGGCGAGGGAGGTTTCATCTTTTTTACTTTCTATAAATTTCAGAAGATATCTGATAAGGATATTATAAAACATCCCGTTATTTTAGACCAGTAATAGAGAAAATAAAAAAAGAGGTACCCCGTAAAACTTATTCGTTTTGGGAAACCCCGTGACTGCTTAGATTATCTTTATAATATATATGCTGGTTATGAAGAGAGCAAGCCTGTTCTTAAAGATATTTCTTTTTTTGTAGAGAAGGGTGAGTTCATAGTCCTTCTAGGAACATCAGGGTGTGGAAAGACCACTATATTGAATCTCATCGCTGGGATGATTCCAATATCAGCTGGAGAATTATACATAGATGGGGTTAAATCAAATGATACTCCACCTCGAAAGCGAAACATAGCCATGGTGTTTCAAAACTATGCATTATACCCTACAATGACGGCATATGAAAATATTGCTTTTCCATTACAAAATGCTCATTATAAAAAAAAGGATATCGACTCGTCTGTCAAGAGCATCGCCGTTGAATTAGGGATCGATGACCTTCTTGAACGAAAACCTGCCGAAATGTCCGGCGGCCAGCAGCAACGAGTTGCGATAGCTAGAGCATTGGTGAGAAAACCTAGTTTGCTTTTAATGGATGAACCGTTATCTAATCTTGATTCAGCTCTCAGGAATCAGTTGCGATTCGAAATAAAAAAACTACATAAGAGTATTGGAGCAACAATAGTATATGTTACACATGGTGTTAGAATAGATATATAGACACAAAATTTTACGAATCGGCCAAAACATGATATAATATTATGTAAATGTAAAAAGGAGTGTCTAATATATGAAAACATATACAGAGGAATTTAAAAAACAATTGTAGAATTATATGAAAATGGAAACAAAAACAAATCAGAAATATAATGAATATCTAAAAAATATAGCATAAATTTAAAGTTGTTATAAATGTTAAAGATTTTCTTTAATATTTATAACAACTCCTCAAGCGAAGCTTGAAAAAATTTATAAAAATTCGTAAAAAAATGTGTCTAAAAACTTGACATAGATCCAATCATGTAATGTCTTAAATATTTAGAACGAGTTGGATGTTTCATCTTTCTAGTTGCTCTTAATATTGTCTTAAACATTTCATATGTATTTTGGTATCCTAGTTTTTCAGATAGTTCTTTGTAGTTTTTTCTGTCATAAAAATCTATATCGTTTTCATCGCCTATATGATAATACCATCTTAAAAGAAGTTCCTCTTTTTCTGTCAAACTCTGTAATGCATTATAAATAGGTGTATAATCTGTGAGCTCATTTGATTCTACAATTCTGTTTTTATTACCAAATATTGTATTAAGAAATTCTACTGTACCTTCCATTTCTTTAATTTTAAATGTTTTATCATAATTGATTTTTATATAATGTGTCATAATTTCATTATCTCCTTTTAAGCTTTGTGCTTTATAAACAATTTCTTTTTATAATCCATCAAAACATTGTCTTGCAAAATAATACTTTGCCAATGATTTTGATATTATGTTTAGATGCTTCTTTAGGACTGAACACTTTAGTTTCATAAGATGAGTTGCTAGGAATAAGAGCAATTTCATCTTTTCTTTTTTCATAAAATTTGATGGTAACTTCATCGTCAACGCAAACGACTGCAATGTCACCATTTCTTACAACATTAGTTGCTTTTACATAAACAAGACTTCCTTCAATGATTCCAGAATCTTTCATAGAATCACCTTTTACTTTCAGAAAAAAATCACCTGATTTGTATTCTTCGGAAGAAACGATTTCTTCTCCAAGATAGTCTTGATCAAGAAACATCTCATAACCAGCTTTTACCATTCCAAGAACTGGTTTTTTCAAATCTACGACTGTACCTTGTAAAAAAGATTGAACATCAAATCCCATGATACTGCTCATTCTCTGTGCGGTATCATCTTGAAGACTTTTAATTTCTCCTCTCAGCCATCTGCATACAGTATTATGAGAAACACCAAACTGTTCTGCCAATTCTTTGTTGTTCATATGATAACGATTTTTATATTCCTTGATAATCTCTTTAAGTTCCATAATATCAATCCTTTCTTGAATTTTATTATATAGTATTATGACACCAATTTAAAGGGTTTAAGAAAATTATATAATCAAAATATACATAAAGGTGTTGATTATGTATATTTTATGTGTTTATAATAATAGCACTGAAGGAGTTGATGGTAATGAGTAATATATATCTTTGTATTGATTTAAAGAGTTTTTATGCAAGTGTAGAATGTGTTGAAAGAGGTTTGGATCCCTTCAAGATTAATCTAGTAGTTGCTGACCCAACAAGAGGAAATGGTGCTATCACATTAGCTGCTACTCCAGCTATTAAAAAACATGGTGTTAAGAGCAGAGGTAGAATCTATGAGATACCAAAAGATATTGAATACATTACTGCTTCACCAAGAATGAGCTTGTATATGAAATATTCTGCTAAGATTTATAGTATTTTTTTGAAGTATATTTCAAAAGACGATATTCATGTCTATTCCATTGATGAGTCTTTTTTGGATATTACATCTTATACGTCAATGTATCAGATGAATCCAAAACAAATAGCACAAATGATACTAAATGATATTTTCAATGAAACAGGCATAACTGCTACAGTAGGCATTGGAACAAATTTATATTTGGCTAAGATTGCTCTTGATATCACTGCGAAACATGCTAAAGACAATATGGGATATCTTGATGAAGATTTGTATAAACAGTTATTGTGGCATCATAAGCCATTAACAGATTTTTGGATGATTGGGCCAGGTACTGCCAAGCGATTAGGTATGCTTGGTATTGATGATATGTATGGTATTGCTCATTATCCAGAAAAAATACTTTATAAATTATTTGGAATCAATGCAGAATATTTGATAGATCATTCTAAAGGGATTGAACCGGTTAGAATTTCTGATATAAAAGCATATAAACCAAAGACAAATTCTGTTTCAAATTCCCAGATATTATTTGAGGATTACAATTACAAAGATGCTTTTTTAATTATGAAAGAAATGGTGGAATCTAATGTGCTGACATTAACTGAAAAGCATTTGGTAACAAATCATATCAGCTTGTATATAGGCTATTCAAAAAATGTCATTAAAGCAGCTCATGGAAGTTGCAAAATTTCTGTTACTACAAATTCATATAAAAGATTGTTTGAGGAGTTTGTACGATTATATAAAAGAATTGTTCACCCAAATTATCCAATCAGACAGATTGGTATATCCTTTGGAAACGTTGTAGATGAAGTATATGAGCAGTACGATTTGTTTACTGATATTGAAGAACTTGAAAAAGAGAAAAGAGTACAAGCTGCACTTGTTGAAATACAATCAAAGTATGGTAAAAATGCTGTTTTAAAAGGGATGAACCTCGAAGAAAAAGCGACACAAAGAAAACGTAATGGATTGGTAGGTGGTCATAATGCCTAAAGATTTAAAACAACGTGCACAAATATTTCAATCATTTGATGCCTTAAAAGGGTTTCGAGAAATATTAAGGGAAACTGAACGTGTTATCGTTCCTCGAAAAGTTTTATCAGAAGATGATCTGGACATGCTTGATAGAAAAATTAAGATGATTAAAAATGGAATGATAATTAAAATCATCTACTATAATAATGGTCAATATATTCAATTGGAAGGCAAAGTTTCAAAGATAAATCTCAACACTAAGTTTTTACAGATTGTTAAAACAAAAATTAATTTAAAGGATGTTGTAGATATCAAAAGTGATGATTTTCCTGATATATTTGATGAAATCATATAAAATTCTATTTATTCTCATTGATGGAATGAATTTCCAAATTTATTTTCTCTAATTTCACAGTAATGCTTATAAATTCAAAATGTTACTTTGTTCTCATAATCTGTTGTATTTTTTATAATATGCTTATAAAAGTACAGGACGGAGGTGATTACAAATGCAAGATTTATTGGATGTTAAAGACGAGCTTGTAAAATTAGATTATGCCAAGATAGGCAAACGTATTCAAAAAGTACGCAAGCAAAAAAAATTGACACAAGCCGATCTTGCTGCAATATGTGATTGCACGAGTAATCATCTTAGTGCAATTGAAAATGGAGTGAACAAACCATCATTAGAATTGATGATGAGAATTAGTTGTTCGTTGGATAAAAGTATAGATTATTTCTTAATGGATAGTCCCTATGCTTATCCGAAATATAAAATTGATAATGAAATATCAGAGAAATTAAATCGATGTACTTCTCAGATGTTAAGTATTGTCAACGATATACTAGATTCATTATTATCAAATATTCAAACAAAAAATGACGAATGAGAAAGTTTTATGGAGTATCTTGGTTTGCCTAATAGAATAGATTAGACAGTCAATCCATATAAATCAATAAACCGCAAGGCTGTCTGATTGATAGATAGTTTTTGCGGTTTTTTTGAAAGGTGGAAGTCGATATGGGTAGATATTTGGGAAGTAAGACGGAAATCAAAGAAGCATTAAAAAATAAAGATTGGTCATTTTTAGAATATGCTATTGATTTTGAAAAAAATATTTGTGAGCTGGAAAGTGATGTGCATAACAGTGATGATCCAGAAGAAATTGCAAATAGAACATTGATTGCGGGTGCAGAATTTTATGATGCTGAATGGTGTGGTGTTGTTGAGGTTGATTTATTTCTTAACAAATGGGCACCGAAGTGGTGGTATAGCAAGAAAACAAAAGAAACACTAGAACGAAAATATTATGATATGAAAGATATTACACCTTCATTAGAATGGATTGAAGCATTGCATAAGGGCAATCCAATTAGTTGTTTGGATGCTTCAAAAGATAAAGATGATAATTCAAATGATTATTATTTGTACAATAAAGTAGAGGTTGATTCATATTTAGCTTTTCCATTTTGGAAAAATCCATCTGGATTTTTGATTGTTGTTAATCCGAGAAAGCATAGAGAGCATATTGGATTTTTACAAGCTGTGTCTTATGTTATGTATTCAACACTTAATGAGATGAATCTAGCAGAAAAAGATAAACCATTAAATACTGAAGTGACAAATAATAAGGATATTGTTATCAATATATTTAGAACTATGGAAATCATAACTTCAAAGGATGTTTTAAGAGAGGAAGAATTGAATTCTCCAAGTATTATTCGTTTAGTAACTTACTTGCTTTTGAATAAAGGAACATCACACCCAGCTAGATTGATCTGTGATGCAATATGGCCAGATGAAATCATTGATAATCCAAGCAAGAAAGTAAAAGCTCTGGTTTATCGTTTGAATTTACAATTAAAAGATATGCTATCTGATAGATTGATAGTATCAACAAAATACGGATATCAGTTGAATCCAGAATTAAATATTATCACTGATATTCAACAATTTGAAAAACTCTGGTTAGAATCACAAGCGGCATTATCTACCGAAGCAAAAAAAGAATTATTAAAAAAAATTGTAGAAATTTATAAAGGAACTATTCTTTCATCGGCGAGTGGTGAACATTGGTTGACTTTATCTGAAACCAATTATCATTCTAAATATTTAGGAAGTACAAATGAACTTCTAAAGATATTTTTTGAAGCTCATGATTATAAAGATATACAAAAATATGCCTCACAATCATTAGTACTTGATAGTGCCAATAAAGAAGCTTATTTATGGTTAATCTTAGCAATGGATAAATTAGGTTCAGTAGAAATGGCAAAAGGAGAATTACGAACAGCTGAGAAGGTATTAATTGATGAAGAATATCAAGACTTGTTAACTGAACTAAAGCAACATGATTTTGGCATTTAAATGAAAAGACTTCTAAATGACTTCCAAAAGTCTATTAGAATACCTTAAATGCCCATATCACTTTAAAATGACCAATACATCACCATGAGAAGACTGTCATGTAACAATATATAGCACCCTCACTTTATACATTTTTCATGCAAAGACACATTGCATGAAAGGTGAGGGTTAAAAATGAATATGATACCAACGCAAGGAGCGATTGTTTTTGCATATATATGCAGATTCATTCGGTCCTTTTTCTTTTTTGTAATTCATATTTGTATACGTGCACCACCTTAGTTTCTTGATTTTTTAAAAATTTCAAGAAATGGAGGAGAAACAATGTATTACGATCAAAAAAAATGTGGAAAACGAATCCAAGATATGCGTAACAGTATAGGTTTGACCCAAGATCAATTGGCTGAAAAATTGAATATAGCAACAAGTACGCTAGGAAATATCGAAAGAGGCTCAAAAGGGATTTCTATAGATTTAGCTGTTGAATTTTGTATTGTTTTAGATGTATCACTTGATTATTTGATTCTTGGAGAAAGAAATAAATATTTAAGCATGAAAGAAATCATACATAGAGTTATTGCTTTACTTACTGAAATGTTGAAAAGGTTATAACTCACTCTTAGAGAGTGAGTATCCACTCTACAAGGTCATAAAAAAATGACTTTTGAACAGTTACAATCTAAGTGTAGTCAGATATAACTACAATAGTTCCTTGACAATAGAATAATCATTCATCAGATACGTTCCTGTTGTAGGTGCTAACAAGTGCCAGCCACGTCAGCAATACGCCATGACTGGTATTGAAGAATACAAATCAAAAACAGTTGTAGTTGTTTCAACAATATCAATAGCGAAATCATATTGGCTTGTAAATATCAAATAGCTTTTGATAAGGCGATGAAACCAACAGGTATAATGATACTTCCGTCTAGCCACAGCCCTGATTATAGGATCACGCAATGGAGGCGGCTTCGTGAGAACCACGAGGAGGTGCGAAAGCCTATGGAGCTATGTAGCTGATAGCCATCTGATGATTTCCCGATAAATACAAAACGTATTATTTTCCCAGGGGTGTTTAGGACAAATATGGGATTCACATATGAAAAGGAAAGGCTGTGATATTATTTACAGCCTTTTGTTACATACCCAAGAAAGGAGGATATTGTATGTTAAATAAAGATTGGGTTTATCGCAGAGGTGATATTTATTATGTGGATTTAAATCCTGTAATTGGTTCTGAACAAGGAGGAAGTAGACCGGTAGTTGTAATACAAAACAATTCGGGAAATCGACATGCACCAACATTGATAGTGGCTATGATTACATCTAAAACTTCTAAGAACGGACAATTACCTACTCATTATTTATTGAAGGAAAATCCTGCATTAGATGAACCATCGGTCGTACTGCTTGAACAGTTAAGAACGATTGATAAGCGTAGAGTAAGAGAATATCTAGGTAGAACAAGTAAAAGAGAGATGCTTGCAATAGATAAAGCATTAGTTAAAAGTTTATCTTTAAATTATCTATTACGATTAAATTTTTCGGATGAAGAAATCTAATCGAAAAAAGTGTGTTGAAGGAGGTGATGGAATCACACTTTTTTTAGAAAATGAAAGGAATTTATCCTAAAAAAGAAAGGAGAACAAAATGAAAGGAAAAATAAAGGGAATATTCATTAGCTTTATGTCATTTCTTATGATATTTTCAAACTTTACTCCTGTCAGTGTTCGTGCCGAAACCTATACAACAAGTGCTAAGAATCATTCGACATGGTGGCTTGCAGATCCTAGCACAGGTAGACGAGATGAACATGAAGCAGAACTTTTCATTAATGGAGAACAAGTTTTTTGTATTGATGCTTTTACAAGCTTTAAAAGTGGTGTCACCATGAATGCTGTAGATTGGAGTACAGTTGGTATTTCACAAGAGATGGCTAAGGAACTATCTTTAATTGTGTATTTCGGTTCAAAAGTTGATGGTCGAAAAGGCAAAGACTGGTATGCCATTACCCAAGGATTAATCTGGAAAACCTTGCATGAAAGCCAAGGTCATACAGACATGTGTTATGTAGAAACTCCAACAAATCCTAATTATGCTACGACAGTGAAATTGTGGAATGAAATTAAAGCAGATGTAGCTGCTTATAAAAAGACACCTTCATTTACTGATGGAGATTATGAAGTGGATGCAGGAAAGTCAATTACTTTAACTGATACCAATAATTCACTTAAGAACATGGTTGTTAAAGACGATGGTGGATTAAATGTTTCAATCAGTGGAAGCAATAAACTTATTATTTCTGGAACAGCTGATTCACCAGATAAAGCTACAATTACTTTACAGAGAAATATTGACCCGGCTCAGGTTGGAGCAAGTGTTGCATTCTACAATGGCAAGACACAATCTGTTGCTAAGTTTAAAATTTCTGATCCATTGCAGATAAAGCTATCTGTTAAGGTCAATAAGTTTGGAAGCCTTGAATTAACAAAGTATAATGATGACGGTTCAGCAACTGTTAAAGACACGACATTTAGAATTACTGGTCCAAATGGGTTTGATGAAACACATACTACAGACAGTAATGGTCAGATTAAATTAGAGAATCTTGTATTAGGAGATTATAAAGCAGTTGAAACTAAGTCGGCTGATGGTTATTTGATCAATGTCAATGAAAAAGGATTTACTATCAAGGCAAATCAAACAACAACAATTGATTTCAACAATAAAGAGCCTTCAGCACAAATCATCTTATCAAAAGTGGATAAGGAAACTGGAGAAACCCCTCAAGGAGATGCAACTTTAAAAGGTGCAACATATCAGTTAAAGGCTGCTGAAGATATTTACAACAAAGCAAAAACAAAGAAATTTTATTCAAAAGGCGATATAGTAGCAACAAGAGTTACAGACGAAAAAGGTAAGATGGAATCTATTGATAACTTGCCTTTAGGTCATTATCAAGCAGTTGAAACACATGCCAGCAATGGGTATCTTATTGATTCAAATATCTATGATATTTATTGCAGTTATGAAGGTCAAACAGTAGAAAAAATATTACGTTCACAGATATCAAAAGAACAGGTCATGAAACAAGCTTTTGAAATCATCAAAATCTCAAGTGATGGTGAAAGTGGCGAAGTAGATACTTTGGAGGGAGCAGAATTTACAGTAAAATTGAACAGTGATATTCAGAAAAATGGCTGGGATAATGCTAAAGTTTGTGATGTTTTAAAGACTAACGAAAAGGGATATGCAAAATCTATTGAACTTCCTTATGGTACTTATACGGTTAAGGAAACAAAAATTCCCGACAATGTTTATCCAGTAAATGATTTTACTGTGGTTATCGATCACGATAGTCGTGAACCTCAATCTTGGAAAGTATTGAATGATGCTCCATTTAAAGCTTTGATCAAAGCTGTTAAGCTAGATAGAGAAACAGGTAAAACGATCTTGCTTCCTGATACGACATTCAAGATTAAAAATCTAGATACAGGCGAATATGTTGGACAATGGGTATGGTTTCCAATTCCACATTATATGACAGAATTTAAAACCGATAAAAGTGGTACTGTCACAACTCCTAGCACATTGGGCGTAGGAGAATATCAAATTGAAGAAATTCATGCACCAGAAGGATATGTTTTAGATAAAGAACCTATTAAATTTACTGTATCAGCGAATACACCTTATCAGACTGCTGATGATGGTAAGACACCTATCATTAGTGTAACTAAGGAAGATATATCAGTTAAGGGAAGTATCTCTGTTGCTAAAATTGGAGAACAAGTTACTAATATTTTTAAAGATTCAAATGGGAACATTCAGTTTATATATGAAAAATTACCAGTAAGTGGTGCAAAATTCATTGTAAAAGCTGATGAAGATATTTACTCTGCAGACAATCAGAAAACCCTTATTTATGCAAAAGGGGATAAGGTCGCAGAATTGAAGACTGATTATGGATATGCAGAAACAGATTTATTACCATTAGGTAAATATCGTATTTATGAAAAGACTGCTGGTGATGGTTTTGTCATTAACAAAGAAATAAAAAAAATTTCACTCACTTACAAAGATGAACATACATCAGTTGTATTTGATGATGTAGAGTATGAAAATAACCGTCAGAAAGTTGAAATTGAAGTTGAAAAACAAGACAAAGACACTGGTACACCATTAAGTGGCGCAGTATTTGGATTATATGCAAAAGAGAATATTTATGGAATAGATAACCGTCCTATGAGAAGTAAACGTCTGCTAGTAGAAAAAGGCACATTGATTGAAACAGCAGTATCTGACTCGAATGGTGTTGCACATTTTGACTCAGATTTACCAATTGGAAATTTATTTGAAATCAAAGAGATGAAAGCACCTATTGGTTATGCGTCTACTACGCAATTAGAGACAGTTGATACTTCTTATCAAGGACAGGATAAAGAAACATTAAAATTCTCATATGTATTTATGAATGATATTACAAAGGTTGAAATATCTAAAAAAGACATCACAAATAAAGATGAAATTGAGGGTGCACATTTAACAGTTTATCCTAAAGATAGTAAAGGAGAAATCTTTGATACTTGGATCAGTGGCCAAGATGGAAAAAATGAAGATGGCACTATTAAACCACATATCGTCAAAGGACTTGAAGTAGGAAGAACCTATGTACTGAAAGAAACAAGTTCGCCTTATGGTTATGCAATTGCAGATGAGGTTGAATTTACAGTTTCAGATACCGGTGAAATTCAGTCAGTAGAGATGAAAGATGAAATGGTCTTTGGCGAACTAAAATGGAATAAGACTGGAGAAATTTTTGACCAAGTCATTATTGGTCAGACAGAATTTGGTACTACTTATTCCCCAATATGGAATAAATCAAATCTTTTAGCTGCTGAAGTAACTATTTATGCTGCTGAAGACATCAAAATTGGAAATACAACTTATTTCCATGAAGGTGATAAAGTAGAAGTATTGGAATCTGACTGGGAATCTGTTAAAAGTAAAAAGCTACCAGTAGGAAAATACTATTACCAAGAAACGAAAACACCTCATGGATATCTATTAGATACAAATAAACATTATTTTGAAATCAAGGATAGTCAGATAAATGATCTTCAAATTATTGAATCAACTTTAGAAAATAAACGACCAACATTTGATATTGATATGACAAAAGTTCTAGAGGAACAAAATATCTTTAAGAGTGACGATGCATACAAAGATGTTGTGTTTGGAATCTATGCCAGAGAAGACATCTATGACTACATGGGAAATGTAGCAATCGAAAATGGTTCTTTAATCAGTACAACTGGTATTGATAAAGATGGTCGTTTAGCTACAGTACCTGATTTGCCAAATGGTGTTTATTATTTAACTGAACTTCAAACAAATGCTCAGTATGTTCTAAATGAAAGAGAGTATGACTTTGAAGTTGCTTATCATGGAGAAGATGTATCTAAATATACAATCATGATTGGAAACGATGGAATCATTGATAATGAACTGGCTCGTGGAACAATTTCTGTAAAGAAAGTGGATTTTGATACTAAAGGAGCATTATCTGATGTTCAATTCAATATTTCAGTTCATGAAGACATGAGCTATATCATCAAGTCAGTTAAAACGGATAAAGAAGGAATTGCTTTATTTGATGAATTAGAACTTGGAACTTATTTTGTACAAGAATCTAAACAAGTAGATGGTTATGTATTGAATGATCATATCTATAAAGTTGAAGTAACAAAAGATGGTGATTTATTAGAGGTTGTTTGTGAAAACAAACCAACAGAGATGGAATTCAGTAAGATAGACATCACAACTGGCGAAGAATTACCAGGTGCTAAAATTTCAGTAACAGATAAAGAAACTGGAAAAACTATTGATGAGTGGGTATCTACTGATACACCTCATAAAATTAAGTATTTGGTCGAAGGTAAAGAGTATGTCATGACTGAAATCATTGCACCTAAAGGCTATGATATTGCTGAAAGTATTACTTTTATAGCTAAAGATGGTCAAAAGATTGTCATGAAAGATACAGTAACTCCAAGAAATGATAATCCTAAGACTGGGGATGTGTCTCATGTTGGTTCATGGATAACCCTTGCTGGATTAAGCGGGGCAGTATTAATGATTGCTTTAAGAAAGAAGAGAAAAGATTATGAATAGTTCAATATATTTATCATTATTTCTTATAACAGCTTGCATAATCTTAATTTTAAAAGTATATCATGCTGTAAAGTTATCTAAACGCAATAGAATACAAACAATAAGAGGGAGAGAATTTCTCCCTCTTAATAATAATGAAGAGCTTTTAGAAATTATAGCAAATAAATATGATGTATTCATTTCAGATCTACCAAGAAATAGAAATCTACAAAGAGAAGCTGTGAAGTACATTATTAAACATGCAAATGAATATAGCAGAAAAGAAATTATTGAAGCGTTGGATTATTTATATTCTTGGGAAAAATAGATTATAAAAATAATTGTTTAAAAATACAAGTTACATGATAGATGATTCATGGGACTTGTATTTTTAATTTTTTATTAGATGATTTACATATCTTTTTTCTAGATTGATATGTAGATAGGAGAACTCAAATGACAGATAATTGGACTGAATTTGTAAAATTCATAAAGGGAATGATTGAAAAATACTTCAGTTGTATTGAGTTAAATGATGAAAATAATGACATCGTTGAGTAAAAGTTATTAATTCAATAAAATGAAATAGAGATTGATTTAGAACACTGAAGTATATACTGTTTGTGTGAAATTATTTTACACAAATAGTTACATAATGTATTTCATGAAAAGAGGAGGTCTATTTATGGAAAAATCAAATGTATATACTTATACTAGAGTCTCTACTACAATGCAAATTGATGGGTATTCATTAGATGCGCAAAAGTCTCGAATAAAGGCATTTGCTGACTATAGTCAATTTAATATTGTTCATGAATATGAAGATGCAGGAAAGTCTGGAAAATCTATTGAGGGTCGAATTCAATTCCAACAAATGTTAAATGATATTATTAGTGGAAAAGACAAAATTTCATTTGTGCTCGTATATAAATTATCGAGATTTGGAAGAAATGCTGCAGATGTATTATCAACATTACAAATTATGCAGGATTATGGTGTTAATTTAATTTGTGTAGAAGATGGAATTGATTCTTCTAAAGATGCTGGTAAACTCATGATATCTGTTCTTTCCGCAGTAGCAGAAATTGAAAGAGAAAACATTAGGATACAAACAATGGAAGGACGAATTCAGAAAGCAAGAGAAGGTAGGTGGAATGGTGGCTTTGCTCCGTATGGTTATAAGTTGGTAGAAGGATTTTTACAGATAAACGAAGAGGAAGCTGAAGCAATAAGGTTGATTTTTGATTTGTATGCAAATACAGATATGGGAGCAAATTGTGTTGCAAAATATTTAGAAAATCATGGTATTAGAAAAATTGCAAGGCATAATGGAAAATATCCTGTCTTTAATCCACATTTAATTAGAATGATTATAAACAATCCTGTTTATTGTGGAAAAATCGCGTATGGGAGACGCAAAACAGAAAAAGTTCATGGAACTAGAAATGATTATAAACAAGTAAAATCTGACGATTATTTATTAGTGGATGGTATACATGAAGCAATCATTGATGATGAACTATGGGAAAAAACACAGACAAAAATTATTACACAAGCTAAGAAATATGAGGTAGTTAATAGAAGGAGAAACATGCAAAGACATTTATTATCTGGTATTGTGAAGTGTCCAATTTGTGGGACTGGAATGTATGGTAATAAGTCAATTAAGTATAAAAAAGATGGAACAAAATATAAAGATTTTTTTTATTACGCTTGTAAACATAGAAAATTTATTGATGGACAGAGGTGTACTTATAATAAGCAAATCAATGAAGATATTTTGAATGGAGCAGTAATAGAAATTATTTCTAAACTCATTAATAATTCTAAGTTTGCTGATATGATAAAAGATAAAATAGACACAAAAATTGATACCACTGAGATAGATATAGAAATTGGTAATTATGAAAAACAATTAAGACAATACCAGTTAGTCAAAAATAACTTAATTAATGAAGTTGACATGCTTGACCCTGAAAATAAGCACTATATGGAAATAAAAAATGATTTAAATGAACGCTTGTATTCTATGTATGATAAAATTGATGATGTTAGAGTAATGTTGAATGATGCTTGTGCAAGAAAAGAAACTATAGAATCTGAAAAACTTACCAGTGATAATATTTATAAAATTTTAATGCAATTTGATAAATTGTTCTGTATAATGAATGATGAAGAGAAAAGAAAACTTGTAGAATTATTAATTGATGAAATACAAATATATGAAGAAAGACAGAGCAATGGACAATGGATCAAAAGCATGAAATTTAAGTTGCCAATTATAGAAGAAAATTATGCATTTGGTTTGGACAAAAATGAGCACGTTGAGAGCGTAGTATTGTTGACCAAAATACGTAATTGAAATTGTGGAAGTGACAGCGGAAACTATCTAGAAGTCTTTAGGTGGTTACGAAAAAAATATAAATGTCGTTTTTTAAGCTTAAATTACATTTTTTAATCAAAAAAGTGGATTGATGAAGTCCACTTTTATAATATTTATTAAGGATTTTTGCTAGTGAAATATCTAGAATTATTTTTCATTAATGAAAATAATCATAAATGAGAAAATTCGAGATAGTAAGTGCTATTCTAAAATTCTACCATCCATTGATATTGTAACAACTTGCCAAGGTATGAATTTTCCGCTTGCCTGTAACGCTTTTTTTACTGCCATTTCTAATCCACCGCAACAAGGAACTTCCATTCGTACTATGGTTACTTTCTTAATATCATTGTTTTGAATGATTTGTGTCAGTTTTTCACTGTAGTCAATATTATCCAGCTTTGGACAGCCAATGATTGTAATATTTCCTCGCATAAATTTCTCGTGCATTCTGGCATATGCATATGCACTGCAATCTGCCGCAACCAATAAATTTGCACCATCAAAATATGGGGCGCTAACTGGTACCAATTTAATCTGACAAGGCCATTGTCCAAGCTGTGATACCGCTTCTTCGCATATTGGAGAAATAGTATTCTGTAAATGTTCTATACGATATGCTTGGCTTCCAGGACAGCCTGTTTGTGTATTTAATGAGTTGTTTTTTCTATTTTCCAAAACAGCTTTTTCATCATATGCAGCAGCTTCTCGTTCCACAAAGGAAATTGCCTCCGTAGGACATGTTGGCAAGCAGTCCCCCAAGCCATCACAATAATCATCTCTTAAAAGTTTCGCTTTTCCATTCACCATGCCGATTGCCCCTTCATGACACGCTTCAGCGCATGCACCGCAGCCATTACATTTTTCTTCATATATTTGTATAATTTTTCGAATCATTCTAAATCCATCCTTTCTCTTGTGTTTGTAGATTAAGCATACTATAATCAGACATGAAATTCTGTTGTTTTAACAACAAAAGGAGAAAAAATATGAATTTGTCTAATACACAGTTGTTTCAAGGTTTACAAGAACAGGAAATAACACTGCTTTTGGATTGTCTTAATGCGGTAAAACGAAGCTATAAAAAAGGAGAAACAATTCTTTCTGAAGGCAATATTACAGAGAACATAGGTATTGTACTATCTGGCATGGTAATCATATCTTGTAATGATATTTGGGGAAATAACAGCGTCTTAGGAAATGTTTCTACTGGTTCTGTATTCGCTGAAGCATATGCTTGTATTCCAGGACAAGCGATGCTAGTTACAGTGTCTGCAATAGAAGATACGGAGATACTTTTTTTAAATGTAGGAAGAGTCTTTACTATCTGTTCCAACACCTGTTTTTTCCATACAAAACTTATCAAAAATTTATTAGGCATATTTGCACACAAAAACATTCAGCTTTCGCAAAGGATTCAACATACCAGTTCAAAATCTATCCGAGATAGATTAATGTCTTATTTTTCACAGTGTGCTAAATATTATGGAAACAATTCTTTTCTTATTCCATATAATCGACAGCAGTTAGCGGATTATTTGAATGTTGATCGTAGTTCTATGTGTAATGAACTTTCTAAAATGCAGAAAGATGGTTTAATTGATTATAAGAAAAATCATTTTATACTTAAAACTTAGTAATTGTTTAAAAATTAAAGAACAATTTTAATGAAATTAAATAAAAAGAAAGCAGTACCTATTTTTGATACTGCTTTGTGATTAGTTGAGATTCTATGATCGTGTAATCTCTATGTTATCATAAAGTTTTGTAAAATTGTTCTTTTTGTTTTTATATGATTCTGAATTATCGTTTATCCTTCATAGCTATCATATCACCGAAAACAGGTGTTGGCATTCCAAATCCACCAGAGACATCCATGATTTGTCCTGTAGTAAATGCAGATTCATCACTGGCAAAATATAAGACAGCTTTGGCAATTTCTTCTGGAGTTCCCATTCTTTTAATTGGTGTATGTTTTAGGAAAAATTCCTGAAAATCATCGCTAAGGTTTTGCATAACTGCATCGGTTGCGGTCATTCCTGGAAGAACAGCATTACAGCGAATGTTATCTCTGGCAGTCTGAACTGCAATTAGCTTTGTAAGGTAGTTAATGGATGCTTTGCTTGTACCATAGGAGATTTGAGATATATCAGGTCGAATACCTCCAATAGAAGAAATATTGATGATGCTTCCACCACCATTTTTTGCCATGTGTGGAATTACAGCTTGTGAGGCAATAAATACACTTCCAATATTTTGGTCTAATGTTTGAATGAAGTCTTCATACGTAGTAAGTTTGATATCCAGATCTTTTCTTGGATCTGAACCTCCATAGTTATTGACAAGAATATCAATTCTTCCTTCTTTCTGTGCTACTTCTTCAATCATAGTTTTATAAGTTTCCTGCTTCGTAGCATCATTATATACACAATATACCTGTCCACCTTCAGCATTTAGGCGTTCTGCCATTTCCTGTGCTTTTTCCAGATTGCGTACAGCCATATACACCTTTGCACCTTCTTTTGTGAATGTCTCAACGATTGCAGCACCGATACCACGTGTGGATGCGGTAACAACAGCAACTTTATTTTGTAGTCTCATAGAAAAACCTCCTTAATATACTATGTGATATGCTTATAGAATACGTATATTTTTTATTATGTGCAATCTATAATAAAAAATAAATTGGATTAAGTGATATCATCCAATGTATCCATTATAAAGGTTGTTGGAAAGTATGACAAGTATTGTACTACAATATAGCTAAATGGGTAAAAAGAAGCTAGTATTTCACAATTATATCATTGATTTAAGGGGATTTAAAAAGTAATCTATAAAGATTTATATAATTTGGTGGATATCTAATGTTATATGTGTTATGGTATATGTGAAAAGAGGGATGCTATATGGAAAATACCATGACAGACAAGTATCGCCGAGCTATCATTCAAAGAATTAAAGATTTAAGAAAAGAAAGAGGTATTACACAAATTCAGATGGCCGATAAAATCGGAGTTAAGCAATCCCATATTTCCAGAATGGAGAGTGGAAATCATCGTATCTCCATTGACTTTCTAATCGTTGTTATTACAGAAGGTTTAGAAATGAGTTTACATGAGTTCTTTAAAGAGGAACTGCATGTTAATTAACAATCTGAATACAAAAGTCTGAAAAGCAGCATACGAGGTTATGCTGCTTTTCGCATGTATTAGGAAAAGCGTTCATATACTTGTGATGAGGTGTATGTATGATTCGCTGGAAAGTAAAGAAAAGAATACAAGTTATTTTTTTATGCTGCGTGATGTTATTTGCCTGTATTTTAGGAAAACTAGGATATGAACAGCTTTTTCATCATGGAGAAATCATGGAAAAAGCGAAAGAGTCGTGGGAAAGAGATTTTACTGTGGCAGGACTTCGTGGAAGTATTTTAGATTCAAAAGGGGAGAAGCTGGCTTATGATGTACCAAGTACTTCTGTTATGGTGGTGCCTGCACAAATTAAAGATGCAGATACTACTGCAAAACAGCTGGCAGATATACTGGAAGCAGATGAAAAGAAAATAAAGTCAACCTTAACTAAGAAAGCAAGTACACAAAAAATTCAGCCAGAAGGGCGGCTTATTGATGACAAAAAAGCAAAGAAAATAGAAGAACTGGGCTTAGATGGGGTCTATTTAGTACAGGATTCTTTACGTTATTATCCAAATAATAATTATTTGGCACAGGTTTTAGGATTTACGGGTATTGATAATCAAGGGTTAGCAGGATTGGAACTGCAGTATGATAATATTTTGCGTGCACAAAATGGAGCATTAAAGATTCCTTTAGATGCGAAAGGACATAATGTAAAGATGTATAAGGAACGATACGAAGCTCCAGGTAGAGGGATGGATGTACAATTGACCATTGATTCTACGATACAGGGAATTGTGGAAAGAGAAGTAGATAATTTAGTAAAAAAATATCATCCCAAATCGGCTTTAGCACTGGCAATGAATCCAAAAACTGGAGAGATTCTCGCAATGGTTTCAAAACCTGATTTTGATCCTAATCATTATGAAGATTATGATTGTGATGTATATAATCGAAATCTTCCTATTTGGATGAGTTATGAACCAGGATCTACATTTAAATCGGTTATTTTCGCAAGTGCTTTAGATTTAAACCTATTTGATATGTTTAAGGATACGTATGATGACAAGGGGTATGAAATGGTAAATGGAGCACGCATTAAATCGTGGAAAGCCGGAGGACATGGACATCAGACATTTTTACAGGTATTGGAAAATTCCAGCAATCCAGGCTTTGTAGAAATATCAAGAAGATTGGGATTGGATAAAGAAGTAGAGTATGTTAAAAAATTTGGATTTGGAGAGAAAACAGGCATAGATTTGCCAGGAGAATCCAGTGGAATTATGTTTGATAAAAAAAAGATGAGTGAATTAGAACAGGCAACCGTTGCTTTTGGACAAGGAATCAGTGTAACTCCTATTCAGTTAGTAACAGCATTTAGTGCGATTATCAATGGAGGAACTTTGTATCAGCCCTATATTACGAAAAGTGTTTTAGATCCTATTACGCACGATCCACTTGTAGAATTTAAGCCTACTCCAAAAAGACAGGTAATTAAAGAAGAAACAAGTAAACAAATGCGTTATGCTTTGGAAAGTGTCGTTGCAAATGGAGGTGGAAAACCGGCTTATATGGAAGGTTATAAAATAGGGGGAAAAACAGGAACTGCACAAAAAGCAGAAAATGGAGTATATTCCACTTCTGATTATATATTGTCATTTTTATCTGCAGCACCAATGGATGATCCACAGATTGTTTTATATATCGCAGCAGATAGTCCTCAAAATGATGTTTTGTATGGAGGAACGGTTATTGCCCCTATTGCGAAATCTTGTTATGAAGATATTTTACCTTATCTTGGCGTTGAAAAGACAAAGAATCAAATTCCTAAAAAACTTGTTTGGCCGGAAACAGAAAATATAAAAGTGGAAAACTTTGTAGGAAAAAAGAAAAAAGAAGTGCAGCAGGAAGGAGTTACGTTTACCTTTATTGGCGAGGGCGATTATGTAATAGAACAAATGCCAGAGGAAGGAACGATGTTTTCTTCTGAAGGAGGGGAGGTATGGATTTATCTTGGAGACGATAAAGTTAAGTGATGTTTTAGCCTTGCTTCATAAAGAATGTGGCAAAGATTGTATACTTCAAGGAATTAGCGACGATAGTCGAAGAGTAGAGAAAAACTGGTTGTTTATAAGTCACAAAGATACGTATCTTCATCAAATGATGCATATCCAAGAAGCTTTATCAAAAGGTGCTGTTGTTTTTTGTGAGTATGCGTTGGAATTTGAAAATGTTTATGTCATTTCTAATATTGAACAGGTACAAAAAGAAATATTAAAGTTTTATTATGGAGATCTTTGTGAAAATATAAAAGTAATTGGTATTAGTGGAACTAATGGGAAAACAACAACGGCCTGTTTTCTTACACAAATATTAAAAAAAGAAGGATATAAGGTATTGCGTATTGGAACGCATCTTGTAGATATGAATGGGGATAAACAAGAAATAAGAAATACGACTCCTGATATGTATATACTGGCAGAATTGTTTCATGAAGCATTACAAAAACAAATTACACATGTAGTTATGGAAGTGAGCTCTCATGCCATTGATCAAAAACGTATAGGTCTTTTGCGGTTTGATTTGATACTTTATACGAATATTTCCAGTGACCATTTAGATTATCATCTTACACAGGTGCATTATCGTTATACGAAATTTAAACTGCATCAGTATTTAAAAAAAGGTGGAAAAATTATCATCAACGATGATGGAGTTTATACAGATGAGTTACTGCATGTGAATCATAAAAACTGTATTATAGTTGGAAATCAATCTTGTCATGTGGTAATTGATCATCAAAAACATTCTAAAGAAGGTGTTTCTATGCAGGTACAGGGAATTCCTTTTACAACTTCTCTTTTGGGGAAATGGAATGTATATAATGTGGCTTTATGTATTACAGCATGTCGAATTTTAGGTATTTCCTATGAAAAACTGCAGGAAGATGTAAAGGGATTAAATAGTGAAAAGGGAAGAATGGAGGTGATTTGTCAAGAACCATGTACAGTGATTATTGATTATGCGCATACAGCTAGTTCTTTAAAAGAAGTTTTATCCTATTGTAAAGAAATATGTTCAGGGAAATTATATTGCATTATAGGATGTGGAGGAAATCGTGATAAGAAGAAAAGAAGCCATATGGCACAAATAGCTATGACATATAGCAATATAGCTTTTTTTACAGCAGATAATCCAAGATATGAAAAAGTTAGTTCTATTTTGCTGGATATGCTGGAGGCTGGAGGAGAGAATTACATGGTTTTTGAAAATCGCAAGTATGCGATTAAACATTGTTTCAATATTGCCCAAAAAAATGATATAATAGTAATCGCTGGAAAAGGAGCAGAGTCTACACAGGAAATAGATGGTGTATTTTATCCTTATAATGATGAAGACTTTGTGAAAGAACTTTTTCATAAGGAGGAATGAAATTGGAAATAAAATATTTGCTTGCATTCGGAGCTGCACTGGTTTTGACATTGGTCGTAATGCCAGTTCTGATTCCGTTTCTACATAAAATTAAATTTGGACAAAGCATTCGAAAAGAAGGACCGAAAAGTCATATGGCAAAAACAGGAACACCAACTATGGGCGGGATTGTATTTGTACTTGTCCCAATACTGGTTATGCTGATATTAGATTATAAAGCTTTTGCTACACCGGAAATGCTGATTGTAGTGTTTGCTTATTTGGGATATGCTTTCATTGGCTTTTTAGATGATTTCTTAATTGTAGTGAAAAAGAATAATGATGGATTAAAACCATCTGTAAAATTCCTTTTACAATCTGTTTTAGCAGTTGTTTTCTATATTTGCTACACATATGTAGCAGATACAAGTATTGAAATACCTGTATTGCATCTTAGTTTAAATATAGGGATTTTATATTTCTTTTTGGTATTTATTATGTTTACAGCAGAAAGCAATGCGGTGAATTTGACAGATGGATTAGATGGATTGTGTGCAGGAACATCTTTAATAGCAATTGCGCCATTCATTATTTTTTCTTTGTTGAAAGGACAACATGATCTGGCAATGTTTTTATTGGCTGTAAGCGGGGCATTGCTTGGCTATCTTCGTTTTAATTTGCACCCTGCAAAAATCTTTATGGGAGATACAGGATCTTTGGCAATTGGAGGTTTGCTTGCGGCAACTGCCATGGTTTTAAAACAGGAACTTTTGTTAATTATAATTGGCGGTGTATTTTTAATGGAAGTCTTGTCTGTTATCATTCAAGTTACAAGTTTTAAATTAACAGGAAAAAGAGTTTTTAGAATGTCTCCTTTGCATCATCATTTTGAATTAGGCGGAATGAAAGAAACGCAGGTTGTGTTAATGTTTTGGTGTATCGCTCTTGTGTTTGCAGCTCTTGGTTTATGGTTGGGAGTGATATAAAATGAAAGAAAAAGTATTGGTAATTGGTGCAGCTAGAAGTGGAGTTGCAGTTTCTAAACTGCTGTCTTTGCATGATTATGAAGTGACAATTACAGATATGGCAGAAATTAAAGATAAGGAAGAATTAATTGCTTCTGGAATGCATGTGTTTGAATGTGGACATCCAGATCATTTACGTAATAAAGAATGGGCATTTGTGGTAAAAAATCCAGGAATAAAGTATACGGTTCCTTTTGTGAAATACTTTGTAGATGAAAATATTCCAATTTTTACAGAAGTGGAAATTGGTTATCGTTTTGCGAAAAAATTTCATTATGGAGCAGTGACTGGTACCAATGGAAAGACGACAATAACTACATTGCTTTATGAGATGTTAAAATCAAATGGAAAAGCTATCGTTGCCGGAAATATTGGTTTTCCATTAAGCGAGTTAGCATTGCAGCATGAACAGGAAGAAAAAGATGTGGCATTAGAACTGAGCAATTTTCAGCTTTTAGGTATTGATACATTTGCACCTGAGGTAAGTGTTGTATGTAATCTTGCTCCAGATCATTTGGATTATATGCCATCACTTGATTCCTATTATGTATCGAAAATGCGTATTTATGAGAACTGTAAAGAAAATGACTGGTTTTTACGTAATGTTGATGATGAAACTGTTATGCAATATGCAAAAAATATTCCATGTCGCTGTATAGATTACTCATTCACTCGACAAGATGTAGATTTATATCGTAAAGATAAAGCTGTCTGGTTATGGGATATTCCTCTTTTTAATGAAAGTGATGTAAAAATTGTGGGGGATTATAATTTGATGAATGCAATGGTTGCGGGATGTATGGCTTATAAATTAGGTGTATCACCGGAAAATATTGCACATACCCTTCAAAACTTCCATGGGGTAGAACATCGTTTAGAATATGTTGGAGAAAAAGATGGAGTACGTTTTTATAATGATTCCAAGGCAACCAATACACATGCTGTACAGGCGGCGTTAAATTCATTTGAAAAAAATATTATTTTGCTTGCAGGAGGACATGATAAAGGAATTCCATTTGATGAATTATCTGTTTTTGACAAGAAGATAAAATGTTGTATTTCTTTTGGAGAAACAAAAGAGAAATTTAAAGATATTTTTACAAACACGATTACAACAGAAACTATGAAAGAGGCTTTAAAAGAAGCAATTCAAATTGCACAGTCTGGTGATGTTGTGTTGTTATCTCCGGCTTGTAGTAGTTTTGACCAGTATAAAAACTATGAAGTTAGGGGAGAGACTTTTAAAGAATTTGTAAAGGAATATTTTAGAGAAGGAGAGTTGTAATGTATATTTTTGAAGTATTAAAAACAATTATTTATGGTATTGTTGAAGGAATTACGGAATGGCTTCCTATCAGTAGTACCGGGCATATGATTTTAATTGAAGAAATACCGTTTTTGAAATTACAGGTATCTGAAGAGTTTTGGAATGTTTTCTTGGTTGTTATTCAGTTAGGGGCAATCTTAGCAGTTGTTTTGTTATATTGGAATAAGATTTTTCCATTTAATTTGAAAAATAAAAATCGTCCATTTATTCGTTATGATATTATGAATCTTTGGTTTAAAATATTAGTAGCCTGTATTCCGGCAGCTATTGTTGGTATCTTGTTAGATGATTGGTTAGAAGCACATTTATATAATGGCTTTGTTGTAGCAGTCATGCTTGTACTTGTCGGTATTGCTTTTATTATTATTGAGAATGGTAACAAAAATAGACGTGCAAGAGTTACAAGTTTAGAGGATCTGTCTTATAAAGATGCGATGATTGTTGGTATTTTTCAGTTAATTGCGGCAATTTTCCCGGGAACTAGTAGAAGTGGAGCTACGATTGTTGGAGGATTGATGATTGGAATTAGTCGTACTGTTGCGGCAGAATTTACTTTCTTCCTAGCTATTCCTGTAATGTTTGGAGCTAGTTTATTAAAATTAGTAAAAGCTGGTTTGGTATTTTCTTTAGGTGAATGGGGACTTCTACTAATTGGAATGATTACTGCCTTCATTGTGTCTATTATAGTTATTCGATTCTTGATGACATATATTAAGAAACATGACTTTAAGGTGTTTGGATGGTATCGAATTGTACTTGGTATTTTGGTCTTAGGATATTTCATGTTTTTGAAATAAAAATATGAGTCTGACAATCTATACTGTTAGATAAAAAGGTGATATACAAAGAATGAGTAGTTTATGATATCTACTCATTTTATCTTTTATATAAAATAAAAAGCCAATGACATCATTTGATTTAATAACGAAAGTGTCAATGGCTTTTTTATATGTTTAATATGATTTAGAAGACTTCAAAACCAATTTTTCTTTTTACTTTAGAAAGTTTTTTTCTAGCAATGAAAGATGCTTTTTCATTTCCTTCCTTAATTACCTGCTCTGCCATACCACTGGCAATGATTTCATTATAGCGCTTCTGTAAATCAGATAAAAAGTCAAATACCTGCTGTCCAACTTCTTTTTTGAATTCTCCATATCCTTTTCCTTCATATCTATTTACAATACTTTCAATGGACTCTCCATTTAAGGAAGAAAGAATTGTTAATAGATTGCTGATACCTGGCTGATTTTCCGGATCATATTGGATGATACCTAAAGAATCAGTTACGGCAGACATAACTTTTTTGCGAGCTAGACTTGGTTCATCTAGTAAATCAATTGTACCTTTTGGATTTTCTTCTGATTTAGACATTTTCTTAGTTGGATTTTGCAAAGAATAAATCTTAGCCCCAACTTTGGCAACTACTGGTTCTGGAATGACAAAGGTTTCACCATAACGGTTATTAAATCTTTCAGCTAAATTTCTTGTCAATTCTACATGCTGTTTTTGATCTATTCCAACAGGTACATAATCTGCATCATATAAAAGGATGTCTGCGGCCATTAAAGATGGATAAGTAAACAGTCCAGCTGTTATCCCAGTTTCACCTTTTGCAGTTTTATCTTTATATTGTGTCATTCTTTGCAGTTCACCCATATAAGAATTACAAGTCATAATCCAGCCAAGTTCAGCATGTTCATGTACATCGCTTTGTAAAAAGATAGTAACTTTTTTAGGATCAAGACCGCAAGCTAAATACAAAGCAATTAAATCCTTTGTGTTTTTTTTCAACTCTGCTTTATCTTGTGCTACAGTAATAGCGTGTAGGTTCGCAATAAATACATATAATTCATACTCATCTTGATACTCCACGAATTTGCGGATTGCACCTATATAGTTTCCAAGTGTCAAACGTCCGCTTGGCTTAATTCCACTCAACATTTTTTTCATTTATGACCCTCCCTAAAAATAAAAAAAGCACCATTATAAGGACGCTTTATGCGTGGTACCACCTTAATTGCTTATTCAAGCCACTCATCGATAACGGTGACGACCGGTTCTATAAATAGAACATGCTCTAAAGGCCCAATTCAAATAACAGTTCCTATTGATTCTCACCAGCCATCAACTCTCTTTAAAGAAAATCTGTTTTTCTACTAATCCTTTTTCATCGCATAACAAATTGTACTTTAATCATACTATTAAAACACAAGGGGAAAATAAATTAATTAAAGGTGGTTTACAAAATAAATGTATTCGCTATAATATATTTATCATAAGAAAAGATGAATGAAAAGGAGGCGAAGAATGTATGATTATTCTTTATACTTCTCCAGGTTGTGCAAGTTGTAGAAAAGCTAAACAATGGTTAAAAGATAATGATATGAAATTCGTAGAAAAAAATATATTTACTACTCTTCTTAAAGAGGAAGAAATTAAATATTTACTTCAAAGAAGCGAAAATGGAACGGAAGATATTATTTCAACTAGGAGTAAAGCTTTTCAAAATCTTAATAGAGATTTAGAAGACATTTCTGTGAAAGAATTAATTGAAATCATTCGAGAAAATCCATCTATATTGAAAAGGCCAATAATGATTAATGAAAGCAGTTTTGTTGTAGGATATGATGATGATGAAATTACAGCATTAGTTCCTGCGAAATTACGTCTTGCTGCACAACGTGCCTGTAATCCGACTTGTCCGAATTTTTCGATTTGCGGATATCTTCGAGAAGAAGCTTGTAGTGCTGAGTAAAAAGAAAATCCTGTAAATGAAATTAATACAGGATTTTTTTATGTACGCCAAGCATGGCATACATCTAGGTGGTGAAAGTCCACTGTGGAGGCG
>ERZ772878.595-NODE-595-length-30169-cov-11.591_pt1 | contig 30169 bp, 24 predicted proteins | sample MGYA00580578_ERZ772878 | MGnify/ENA primary metagenome ERZ772878 (study PRJEB29015, sample SAMEA2737686) | human gut metagenome | biome: human gut; feature: human-associated habitat; material: faeces | place: China | collected 2012 ...
TTGTGGATAATGAAATGCCTTATGGCAGAGTCCCGCAGGGACATCCGGTGATCGTAGATTATTTCTATCATGAGGAAATCCGTGGGACAGAGAATACCGGAAAAAGAAATCGCTAACTTCCAGCTTGGTTATAAGATCGGATTTATCAATGATGATGAGATATGGTTACTCATGTTAAAAAAACGCAATACCTCTGTTATATATAATGAGGATAAAATAGACGAGTTGATTCTGCTGATACGCGATAGCTTTATTCTGGCTTTTACGGTTCTTAAAGATGCACTTGTGAAGAAGCTGGAGGAAGCAGAAAGCGATTGGATGTAAAAAAGCAGTCGATAACCCTGGGAGGAGTCCGCGGTGAAGGATAAAGCAGTATATACATGTACATATAAATCAAAGTTAGGTGATATTCTGCTGACGGCAGACGCGATCGGACTCACGGGTCTGTGGTTTGAGGGGCAGAAGTATTTTGCAAATACACTTCCAGACGGAGCTATTTCACAGGAATCCCCGATTTTAACCGAGGCAAAGAGATGGCTGGATATTTATTTTTCTGGCAAAGAACCGGACTTTATTCCGCCGCTGCATCCGACTGGCTCCGCATTTCGACAGGCGGTGTGGCAGATTTTATTGCAAATTCCGTATGGACAGACGACTACCTATGGGGAGATTGCAAAAAAGCTGGCGAAGATGCAAAATGCGTCCCATATGTCCGCGCAGGCGGTAGGCGGTGCAGTGGGGCATAATGAGGTCTCCATCATCATTCCATGTCACCGCGTAGTAGGAACGAATGGAAGCCTGACCGGGTATGCGGGTGGAATTGATAAGAAAATGGAACTGCTTACGCTGGAACATATCGATATGAGTCGTTTTTTTGCGCCGAAGAAAGGAACGGCGCTTTAGTCATTTAGGGTGTAATTTTTAATGTGATATCAATTTTCAGTGACGTTACTGTTTCTGTGGAAACAAGCATACCATCGGCTTGTTTCCACAGAAACAAATTTGATAATAACGATATAGGATATTTTCATCAGAATATTTTTCTTATTTCAAAGATTGCGAAGTTTCACAGGCAGGCGGGGATGTTATTTATAGAAATCCAGATGGAATACAAATGCCAGGACCGCTTCTGGAAGGCGATGATTGTGCGTGCCTATTAGTTGATAAACCATGGAAATCACTATTCGTACATTGTAACATATCGGTTTGATATCGCGGAGCGAGTAAAGATTGACAATTTCAAAATCCTGTCGTATACTTCTTTCAGTCCCAAATGGGATTGAATGGGGAAGGTTATGGAATATAAAATACAAAAACTTTACGATCAGGTCAACCAGGCGATCATCCGCTGCCGTGGTGTATACTCGATGTGGGCAAAGAATAACAATGTGAGCTATAACCGGATGCTGGTGCTTTACACCATCCGCGAATTCGGATTCTGTACGCAAAAGCAGATCTGTGATTCGTATCTGCTTCCGCGGCAGACGGTGAACCATGTGATTTCAGAGATGAAAAAAGACGGGATTCTTGTAACGGATCCGGAAAAGAGCACCGGGAAGGAAAAGGCGCTTGTTTTGACGCCGGAGGGCGAACGGTATTCGGAAAAATTATTATATTCGTTAAGCCGGATGGAAGAGCGGGCGGCGAAACGTCTGGGAGAGGACAAGATCCGCAGAATGACGGAACTGTTTATGGAGTATGACCAGATTCTGGAAGAGGCACTGGAGGAGACGGACGATGAAGAGTAAGGCGGGAACGGATACAGAATTTTTCCGGACGGAGAAAATTCCGAAGATATTGCTGCAAATCGCACCTCCGGTTATGCTGGCGCAGCTGATTCAGGCGATGTATAACATTGTGGACAGTTTTTTTGTGGGAAAATATTCCGAATCGGCGCTGACGGCGCTTTCGGTCATTTATCCGTTGCAGCTCATCATCATTGCGCTGGCGGTGGGAACCGGTGTGGGCGTGAATACCTACATGGCGCGCCTGTATGCACAGAAAATGCCGGGACAGGCGGAAGAAACAGCGGGAACAGGCACGCTTCTGGCGCTTGGAACCTGGTTTATATTTGCCATTTTCTCGATCTTCTGTATGCGTCCGTATGTCCTGACAAGTGCGAATACCCCGGAAGCGATCGAGAGTGCTGTTATTTACGGACAGATCGTCTGTATCGGCAGCATCGGGGCATTTCTGGAAGGAAACTGGACGAAGGTCCATCAGTCGCGGGGCAATATGCACCGTCCGATGGTCGCCCAGACCGTGGGGGCGCTGACGAATATCGTGCTTGACCCGATCCTGATTTTCGGACTCGGTCCGGTGCCGGAGCTGGGAGTCGCGGGTGCTGCCTATGCGACTGTCTGCGGACAGGTGGCGGCTGCGGTCATCACATCGTTTGGCGGGGTTGGCAGATTGCCAGAGCGCACAAAAATGCCGCTCTATATCAAGCAGATCTACTGGTTTGGCTACGCGTCGATTATTATGCAGGCATTATTTACAGTTTATATCGTGATCTTAAATGCGATCCTTGCCGGATTTTCAGATTCGGCAGTGACGGTGCTGGGGCTTTATTATAAAATGCAGACGTTTTTCTTTATCCCGCTGATGGGCTTGCAGACGTGTATCGTTCCGGTGCTCAGCTTTAACTATGCAACCAAGAGCTATGCGAGATGCCGGGAAATTATGCGGGACAGCTATGGATTTTCCTGTGTGTTTATGCTGGTCGGTGTGATCTGCTTCGTTTTCTTTCCGGCGCAGCTGCTCCAGGTTTTTTCAAAGAGCAGTGAGGTCATCGCGATCGGAAAAAATGCATTCCCTATCATCGGGGCAAGTTTTATTCCGGCGGTATTTTCACTGATGACCCCGGTCTTCTTCCAGGCGATCGGAAATGGAAAGATCAGCCTCTTTTTGTCCGTGATGCGCCAGATCTGCTGCCTGATTCCGATTTTCTGGCTGCTGTCGCTGATTGACCTGCACTTTACCTGGTTTGCATTTCCGATCTCGGAAGTGCTGGTCGGTGTCACGGGAATCGTGCTTTATTACAAGGAAATCAAAAGAGACTTTGATAAAGGAGCAGCATGAGAAAGCACGTAAAAACATAGAAAATAGTTTCGTAGAAAATTTTTAAACGCTTTTAATGAATTGAAAAGGAACCGCCTGGGTCAGCTTATTAGCTGGCATCAGGACGGTTCCTTTTTTGAAAGGAGAATGAATGTGACATAAAAAATTGAATGTATGCATTTCGTGTACGTATGAGGCATAATGCCTGTCAGACGAAATGGGTATTTCACGCTTATGCTACAAATGCGTACATCATCACATAATGGCACAGGCTTCCGCCCATGACAAACAGATGGAAAATCTCATGCGAACCGAAATTTTTATGCGTTGCATTGAAAATCGGCAGTTTTAATGCGTAGATAATGCCTCCAGCCGTATAGATGAGTCCGCCGGTCAGCAGCCAGAGAAATGCGCTTTTCGGAAGTGCCAGTACGATCTGACGGAACGCCAGCACGCAGATCCAGCCCATTGCGATGTAAACTAGCGAGGAGAACCACTTCGGGCAGTTGATCCAGAGCGCGTTGACGAGAATCCCGGCAATCGCGATACCCCAGACGAGCGTCAGAAGCCGGTAACCGGCGTTATTTCCAAGGACGATCAGGCAAACCGGTGTGTAAGTTCCGGCAATCAGGATGAAAATCATCATGTGGTCGATCTTACGCAGGATTTTATTAACGTGCTCGGAAATATTAAAGGTGTGGTAGGTCGTGCTGGCGGCATAGAGCAGAATCATGCTGACGATAAACACAGCCAACGCCGCAAGATGGCGCGAATCTGCTTCTCCAGCCGCTTTGTGAAGCAGCGGAACTGCCGCGATCAGCGCGCCGATCATCGCGATAAAATGCGTCAGCGCGCTTCCGGGATCCTTTACGTGGAATTTATGATGCTTTGTTTCAACGAGTTCCGTTGTGTCAGATGTATGTTTTTGACTAGAAATCATAGGATAACCTCCTTTGTCGTAATCTCAATAAAGTAATTGTGAATATGATATGTAGTATTTAAAACTACATATGATGTTTTTATATACTATACAACTTTTCTGAAAAATATGCAAGAGGGGAATGGGATATGTTATAATATAATGTATGAATAGTAACGCAAGGTTTTCACGTTTCATGTGAGTTGGCAATAAATATATGCAATGGTTTGCATATGAAAATTTTAAAGTTAGAAGAGAAAGAAAAAAGGCTCATAGATGATTTGAGAAGTTAAAATGCTCGGGAATTCATGGATGAAGTAGAGAGGAAATCGGTTATGTTAGATATATTATACGAAGATAAAGATATTTTAGTTGTGGTCAAACCAGCCGGAGTTGAGTCGCAGACATCGAGACGCCTGGAGCCGGATATGGTCAGCGAGATAAAAAATTATCTCCACCGGAAGGTGCAGGAGACGAAAAAGTTATCCACAGGATTATCCCCAAAAGCGTCCACAGCCCCGGTGGATCCGTATGTTGGAGTTATCCACCGACTGGACAAGCCGGTGCGCGGTGTGATGGTATATGCCAAGAACCTGAAAGCGGCAGCGCACTTAAGCCGTCAGGTACAGGAGGGAAAACTGGAGAAAATCTATCAGGCGCTCGTATGTGGAAAACCTGTGGATAATGTGGGTAAGTACGTGGATTATCTGTTGAAAGACGGGAAAACGAATACCAGCCGGATTGTGGATAAGTCGGTCGCCGGTGCGAAACGGGCAGAGCTGGAATATCAGATATTAGAAAAAAAAGAACAGGAAGACGGTACCGTGCGTTCACTGGTGGAAATCCATCTTCACACAGGACGCCACCATCAGATACGCGTACAGTTTGCCGCGCATGGGACACCGCTCATGGGAGATACCAAGTATGGCGCACCAGCGGCTGCTTCCGTGGGACGTGCCCGTCGGGAACCGCTGGCGCTGTGCGCGGTCCGTTTATCGTTCCTTCACCCGGTGACGGGAAAAAGAATGGAGTTTTCCACCAAACCGCAATTTGTTCTGTGAGCGAACTTTTCTATAAGTCAAGAAAATAAAAGATCAAGGGTGAATAGAAGGTAAGATGTGTATATTTTTATCCAGCCTGCCCATACTAGAGTGTGTACAAAGGAAGTACGAATCATAAATGGGCAAAGTCCATGGGTAAGCCCCGGAGCGACTAAAGAGGGCTTACAAAAGAGACCGCAGGAGCCGGGAGAAGCGGGAGCTGACACCGGTTTCCTGTGGTTTTTCGTTGTCATACATCCGGAAAAAAGGGCGTGTAGGTTTAAGGAAAAGACGTTTGTTTGAATGGATGGCTGTAGAAATCATAGAACCATAACGGTGTATGGCATAAAGAAAAAATCGGGAAGGTGGAGCAGACAGATGGCACTCAGCAGAAAACAGAAAAAAGCATTTCTCACAGCAGCAGTCACGGCGGGCGTGTATTTGAGTTTCCGTTACCTGCTGCCGCTTATATTCCCATTTCTGGCAGCGTATCTGATGGCGCTGCTTCTCCAGCCATCGGCAGCATTTCTCGAAAAACGGCTGCGAATCTCCTTCCGCGGGCGCATGATCGGCGTTCCCATCGGTATGATCGGGGGCGTGGAGCTGATTTTGCTGAGCATTTTTCTGGTCGGTCTGCTGGCAGCAGGGGGACGGCGTTTCACGGAGGAGCTGGAACACTTTTTAGAAGAGCTTCCAGGACGGATGGAGGAATTGTCACTGCTCGGACAGCAATTTGAACAGTCGATCGAGCGAGTCCTTCATCTGCCTGCCGGTAAAATCGGGCAGCTCTTTCGCGGAACAGGCTTGCAGGGCGGTGGACAGGTCAAGGAGATCCTGCTACCGCAGCTCCTTCAGAAATCAGTTCCTGCTGCGGCGGGGATTGTGCGCGCGGTTATTGTGGTTGTTTTATTTTTCATTGCCTCGATTTTGAGTTTACAGGAGATGGACGAACTGCGCCGGAGGCGGTTTGATTCGATGTTTCACCGCGAATTTTTCCTGCTCGGCAGGCGCCTTGCGGTGACAGGAAGCGCATGGCTGAAAACCCAGTCGGTCATTTTCCTGATGACTTCGGCATTTTCGATGGCGGGGCTTTTGCTGATTGGAAATCCATATTATATTCTGGGTGGAATCGGAATCGGGGTTCTGGATGCCCTGCCGATCTTCGGCGCAGGGACGGCGCTGGTGCCGTGGAGTCTTTTTCTCCTGTTTAAGCGGGAGTGGGGACACGCGCTGATTCTCTTCGGGCTGTATCTGCTCTGTTATTTTTTGCGTGAGTTCACGGAGGCGCACCTGATGGGGAAGAAAATGGGGCTGTCGCCGCTTGAAACGCTGGCGGCGATCTATGTGGGCTTGCAGCTGTTTAGTCTGTTTGGATTTCTGCTGGGTCCGATTGGGCTGTTGATTATTAAGGATTTTGTGGAGGAGTATGGGGAAGCGGACGAAGGAGCGGATGCTCATTAAGTAGGCGCTTTTAGAGGAAAAAAGAGGAAAAAAGTGGAGTATTGGTGGATGGGCGATCTGAAATTGCTTTTGAATGTGGAAATTTAAGGAGATGAAAGGATTTTTTAGAATTGCCGCGAGACAAAAGGATCATATATAATAGATAAGGAATTAAAAACGCATAAAAGTTCTGGAAAACAGCAGAGAAAGAGTTGCTGGAAGATAGCTGGATGTTAAGCTGAAATAAATATGCATATCATTTAATATGGAGGAACAAACGTGAATTTATATACAAAAGAGTCAGGCTCCGGACAGCCGATGGTGCTGCTTCACGGAAATGGAGAGGACAGCTCCTACTTTGTGAACCAGATATCCTTTTTTGAATCAAAATATCTCGTGATTGCGGTGGACACCCGTGGACATGGCAGATCTCCGCGTGGTTGTGGGACATTTACCTTGGAACGGTTTGCTGATGATTTGAAAGGATTTCTTGACCGCCGGGGACTTAGGCGGATCATTTTGCTGGGGTTCAGCGACGGCGGCAATATTGCGCTGATTTTTGCACTGAAATATCCGGGATATGTCGATCGGCTGATTTTAAATGGAGCGAACTTAAACCCGTTTGGCATGAAGCCGTCCGTGCTGGCGGATGTGGCGCGGGAGTATGTGGGAGTTGTGGGGAAGCTCTGGCTGCAGAAAAGCGGCATCGGGCAGATACGGGGAAAAATGCAGATGGCAGCAGGAAAAATGCGGACAGAAAAGCAATTTTCAAAAGAAAACGAAAAACAGAATGGACAGGAAGGACTGAATAAACAACAGAGAAGAAGCTGTCAGAAAGAAAAAATTCCTGAAAATAAGGAAAATGATCGGAAGGTAAATATACACAAAAAAGAGCTTCTATCCTTAATGTTGTATGAACCCTGGATCCGCCCTGAACTTCTCCACCGCCTGAAAATGCCCGTCCTTGTGGTAGCAGGGAGCGACGACATGATCCGCGAATGCCACACGCGCCAAATCGCACGTTCTCTGCCAAACGCAAGGATTCGGCTTTTAGAGGGCACCCATTTTATTGCAGCAGAGAACCCGGACGCATTTAACCAATGTGTTGCATCATTCTTGGAACAGACACAGGGCGGCGAGCTGGCGCAGATGAGCCGAGTCTGGGGCAGCCGGAGAGCCGGAAGGCTGGAGAAGGAGAAGATCCGTCGGGCGGCGGTGCTGGTACCTTTGATTCAGAAAGGCGGGGAGTACCACGTGGTGTTTGAGGTGCGCGCGGGAAGCTTAAAAACTCAGCCGGGCGAAATCTGTTTTCCGGGCGGTGCCGTTGAGCGGGACGAGACACCGAAGCAGGCGGCGATCCGTGAGGCGATGGAAGAACTCTTAATCAGTCGCCGCCAGATTCGCGTTATCGCGCCGTTGGATGTGCTGGAAGCACCCGGAGCGATGGAGATTTCTCCATTTTTAGGTGCGCTGCAGGGCTACCGCTGGTCATATTCCGAGGCGGAGGTCGATCATACCTTTTCTGTCCCGCTCCGCTGGTTCGCGGAACATGAACCGGAGCGATATGAAACAGAACTTGTGACCGTGCCGGAAGAGACATTCCCGTTTGAAGATGTTCCGGGCGGACGCGATTACCGCTGGCGGCGCGGACATTACGATGTTTACTTCTACCGCCGCGAGGAAGGAATCATCTGGGGGATGACAGCGAAGATTCTGCGGTCGCTGGCGGAGATGTACCGAGAGGATATTTTATTAAAATAGGATTCGTAAGATAGGGATAAAAACATTATTTTTTGTTCGGACGCAACCGAGTCAGTGACGACCGAGTAAAAAATGCGAGGCATCGTCAAGACCTGTACAAGGGCGAGTTCCAGCCTTGACAAACCCGACTGATTGGCGTAAAATCATAATACTGTCAGGATTTGCGCGGCTGAGTTTGTGGATGCCGTGGAAGAAATCCGGCGTTTGATTTTAGAACATCAAACAATAAGAAATAAAACAGGCGAAGAGAGGAATCAGTAAACTTTGACACACGTCCAGAGAGAAAGCCGTATGGTGCGAGGCTTTTGTGTCCCTGAAAGTTGAACCGGCCCTGGAGCTGTGCATGAAAATGCAACGTATTTCCGGCGTTAACGGAAGTTAAGTGAGCCAGAATCGGAACGAAATTCTGGTTAAGCAGGGTGGTACCGCCGAAGTTAAGCCATTCGGTCCCTTTGATCGCAGCGATCAGCAGGGATCGGATGGCTTTTTTATTTCTACGAAATAAAAAACAACAATGCACACTCGGCGCAGGGGAATATGGCTGCGATGGCAGCCGCGCCTTGGCGCCAAAATCCGGCAAGCCGGATTTCAATAAAATGTTTTTAACAAGGAGAAATGACATGGCAAAGGAAAAGAAAATGGTAGAAGCCATCACATCGATGGATGAAGATTTCGCCCAGTGGTATACGGACATCGTAAAGAAAGCAGAGCTTTCTGATTACTCTAGTGTAAAGGGCTGCATGATTATCAAACCGGCCGGATATGCGATCTGGGAGAATATCCGCAATGAACTGGACAAGCGCTTTAAGGCAACCGGCGTAGAGAACGTATATCTGCCTATGTTTATTCCGGAAAGTCTTCTGGAAAAAGAGAAAGATCACGTAGAAGGTTTCGCACCGGAAGTAGCGTGGGTGACACAGGGCGGTTTAGAGCCGTTACAGGAGAGAATGTGTGTACGTCCGACTTCCGAGACTCTGTTCTGCGATTTTTATGCACATGACGTACATTCTTACCGCGATCTGCCGAGAAACTACAACCAGTGGGCTTCGGTTGTACGTTGGGAAAAGACCACCCGTCCGTTCCTGCGTTCCAGAGAGTTCTTATGGCAGGAAGGTCATACCGCTCATGCAACCGCTGAGGAAGCACAGGAGCGTACCGAGATGATGTTAAATGTATACGCGGATCTGTGCGAGGACTTCCTGGCAATTCCGGTTATCCGCGGACGCAAGACCGACAAGGAGAAATTTGCCGGTGCAGAGGCAACCTACACGATCGAGTCCCTGATGCACGATGGCAAGGCACTGCAGTCCGGCACCAGCCACAACTTCGGCGATGGATTTGCAAAGGCATTTAACATCCAGTATCTGGATAAGGATAATAAATTAAAATACGTTCATCAGACTTCCTGGGGTATGACAACCCGTATGGTAGGCGCGATCATCATGGTTCATGGTGACAATAATGGTCTGGTTCTGCCGCCGAAGGTAGCTCCGACCCAGGTTATGATCGTTCCGATTCAGCAGGCAAAAGAGGGTGTTCTGGACAAGGCATTTGAGGTAAAAGAGGTTCTGTCCAACTTCCGTGTCAAAGTGGATGATTCCGACAAATCTCCGGGATGGAAGTTCAGCGAGTCCGAGATGCGCGGTATTCCGGTACGTGTCGAGATCGGACCGAGAGATATTGCTGAAAATCAGGCAGTTCTGGTTCGCCGTGATACGCATGAGAAGATTACGGTATCTCTGGATGAGATCGCAGCAAAGGTTGGCGAGCTTCTGGAGACGATTCACCACGATATGTTTGAGCGTGCAAAAGCACACAGAGATTCCCATACTTATGTAGCGACAACACTGGATGAGATGAAGGAGATCGCAGAAAATAAGCCAGGCTTCATCAAGGCAATGTGGTGCGGCAATCAGGAGTGCGAGGATAAACTGAAAGAAGTAGTCGGCGTAACCTCCCGCTGCATCCCGTTCAATCAGGAACATCTGGCTGACACCTGCGTATGCTGCGGCAAGCCGGCAACGAAGATGGTTTATTGGGGTAAGGCATATTAATATGATTCCAAAACGGATAGAAATGCCGGTCCAGGTCGAGGAAATCCTGGGAAAGCTGCGAGAACATGGTTACGAGGCATTTGCAGTCGGCGGCTGTGTCCGCGATGCGATCCTGGGGCGGATTCCCGGTGACTGGGATATCACGACCTCGGCGCACCCGGAGGAGGTGAAGCAGGTGTTCGGTCACACGATCGACACCGGGCTTCAGCACGGTACGGTCACGGTCATGCGTGATCATATCGGATATGAAATAACCACCTACCGGATTGACGGTGAATATGAGGATGGACGCCACCCGAAGGAAGTCGTATTTACTGCCGAACTGCGTGAGGACTTGAGACGGCGTGATTTCACGATCAATGCGATGGCATACAGCCACGAAACGGGAATTGTCGATATTTTCGGCGGGGCGGAGGATCTGGCAGCGCGCCGGATCCGTTGCGTCGGGGATGCGGGAGAACGGTTTACGGAAGATGCGCTCCGGATCCTGCGTGCCGTCCGCTTTTCGGCCCAGCTGGGATTTTCGATAGAGAAAAAGACCTGGCAGGCGCTCTGTGAGCTGGCGCCCTCCCTTGTCCATGTGAGCAAGGAACGGGTGCAGGTGGAGTTGACAAAAACACTCTTGTCCGACCGCCCGGAATTTATCTGGAAAACGGAGGCGGCAGGACTGGCACCGTACATTTCAAAGACATTTCCGGAGGTATTTGCGGCGTGGAAAAAGCAGAAAAGCTGTGCAAAGCAGAGGTTGGAAGAGAAGGTATATTCGAAGGATGTGCCAGCTGCTGACAAGGATGCGATCAAAACGGAAACGGTAGCGCAGCAGGGGCACATGTTCGTGAAACATGAATGTGAGACAGACATGGCGGGGGAAATTTCTGCTGCTGCGGCACATCTGCCAGCAGAAAAAGCCTTGCGCTGGTCGTATTTTCTTGCCCCGGCGGGCGAGGGAACTTGTGTCCGGGTTCTGAGAGAACTCAAGATGGACAACGACACGATCGATAAGGCGAAGATTCTGAGCCGTTTTGCATTCATGCAGATGGAACCGGAGGAAAGCGCTGTCCGCCACGCGATGAGTGCGATGGAAGATAAGGTCTTTGACTGGCTGCTTCTCCTTCAGGAAGTTCTGATGCCGGAGCGCATGGATGCGGTGGAAATGGTTCGCTCACTTGCAAGGCAGATCCGGGAGCGCGGTGACTGTATCCGTCTTAAAACTCTGGCGGTAACCGGAAAAGACCTGATTCAGGCAGGTATCCAGCCGGGACCGGCGCTTGGAAAAACGCTGCATCTTCTCTTTGAAAAGGTGCTGGAGAATCCGGCTTGGAATGAGAAAGAGCGGCTTCTGGCTGAGGTGGAAGTGTTGAAACAATCGCAGAATGCGGGAACCAGTAAAGCATAAGAAGATTAATAAATAAAAAGAGAAAAGAGGCAAAATCGTTTGGAACCGGCAGGACAAGCCGGACAAACGATTTTGTCTCTTTTCCTTTTGCTTTTTTAACAACAATATTTTCAATCAGAGGATGATTAAAAGAGTTATCCCAATTTCTTATACTCCCTGAAAAACAGCGCCGCCGTCGTCGCCACCGCAATCGTATCTGCCACCGGTTCTGCCACGAACACGCCGAATACCGGATTTGAAACGAAATGCGGCAGGATAAAGATCAGCGGAATCAAAAGCAGCACTTTCCGGAGCAATGCCAGAAAGACGGATGTTTTCGCATTTCCAAGGGCAATAAAAGTCTGCTGGCAGGCGAGCTGGACGGCAAAGAGCAGGGAAGCTGCCATATAGATCCGGAGCGCCCAGATGGTATATCTGGCAAGATCTGCGTCGCTGGTAAAGATGGAAATAAAAATCTGTGGAACCAGCATACATAAGAGCCAGAGCAAGGTGGAATAGCAGGCTGCCGAGCGCAGAAGCAGGTGAAACGCTTTTTTCACACGGTCGATATTTTTGGCTCCATAGTTAAAGCTGATGATCGGCTGCGCGCCCTGTGTGAGCCCCTGCAGCGGCAGCATGGAAAACTGCATGACGCTGGAAAGAATCGTCATCGCGCCGACCGCGGTATCGCCGCCATATTTCAATAGGCTGGTGTTAAAGCTGATGGACAGTGCACTTTCTGTAAACTGCATGATAAACGGCGCCAGTCCGAGCGCCAGGCATGGCAGGATAAATTTCTTCTGCGGGCGCAGGTTGCGGAGCCGTATCCGCAGGGTACTATGCGTTCCGGTCAGAAAACGCAGAATCCAGATACAGGAAATACCCTGTGAAAGGATGGTTGCAAGTGCCGCACCGCGCACATCCAGATGCAGTCCGAAGATAAAGATCGGATCGAGGATGATGTTGCAGAGAGCGCCGATGGCAACGGTAATCATGCCGGTTTTGGCATAACCCTGTGCGTTGATAAAGGCATTGAGTCCGAGCGCCATCTGGACGAAGAAAGTGCCGCAGACGTAGATTTTCATGTAGTTCCAGGCGTAGAGAATTGTCTTCTCACTGGCGCCGAACATCAGGAGGATCGGGCGCCCAAAGCCAAGAAACAGGGCGGTCAGGACGAGCGAAATGACGGTCAGCATGAAGGTACAGTTGCCGAGTACCTTTTCAGCAGAATCCTTGTCGCCTTTTCCCATCAGGATCGACGCCTGCGGGGCACCGCCCATGGCGGCGAGCGCGGCAAAAGCGGAAATGCACATGATAATCGGCATTGTGACGCCGACGCCGGTCAGGGCGCTGGGACCGATGTCCGGGATATGGCCGATGTACATGCGGTCAACCATGTTATAGAGAACGTTGATGATCTGTGCGGCAATTGCCGGGAGCGCCAGTTTAAAAAGAAGTGACCCGATCGGCGCACTGCCGAGATCAGCTTCACGGGATGATGCTGAGCCTGAATGCGGGCGCGTATTTTCATCATTGGAACGATGAGCGGATTGTATGGACAAAGAGAGACCTCCTTTTCATTTACAGTAAAATATATTATTTGATTTTTTGCCTGATTGTTGGGACAAATAGCCAGACCGCTTTTTTATCCCAACGTGAATCATTGTAACATACCGTCAAAATGATGGCAATGAACAGAATTTCGTAATCACTCCACATTGGCGATTGTGTGTGATAGTTTGTGCACTGTGTTTCAAATCTGCGATATTTATGCATAAGCATATTTGTAAGCCCCCTCTCATAGGTTAGGAGTAGCAGGCTGGGTGTCTGATGTGCATATTTGCATAATCGTGTGAATGTTGCAATTAACATAGCTGTCAGCAGCTGTGGCCCGGCGTGAAAATGTGCTGTCCACATTCTTTTGGGAAATGGAAAGGCGGGCAGCCGGATAGAGGCAGGAGGGGGAAGCTGTGAACGAGAGAACAACCGAGGTGCTGGAACAGTATGAACTGGAAGTGCAGTCGAAGCGCCGTGGAAGAGGCGCGTGGATCTGCGAGACGAGTCAGGGGTTAAAACTCCTCCGGGAATATAAGGGGACCGTCAAACGTCTTGAATTTGAAGAACAAATCATGAATGTTCTGCAAAATCAGAAAACATGCCGGACCGATCAGTATATGCGGAACCGGGAGGGCGAGCTTTTGTCGGTGGCGGAGGATGGAACGCGGTGTGTTGTGAAGGAATGGTTTTCCGGGCGCGAGTGCAGTGTGCAGAGCGAGGCGGAGGTAGTCCGGGCGGTCGGGCAGATCGCGAAGATGCACCGGACATTGCGCGGCATTGCGATCGATGAGTCGTGGAATCTGGGGTCAATTCTCACGCGTCCGGCGGTGGCGGAGATGGAGCGCCACAACCGGGAACTTGTCCGTACGCGGAATTATATCCGGAAAAAACGGCGTAAATCGGATTTTGAGAGGGCAGTCAGCGGAAGCTTTGCCATCTTTTATGAGCAGGCGCAGGAAGCAGCAGGCGGGCTGAAAGCGCAGATCGAGCGGAACGGCGAGCCGGAAAACTACCTGTGTCACGGGGATCTGAACCAGCACCATATTTTATTGGCAGAAGAAAATGAGATGGCGGTGATTGAATTTAACCGGATGCACCGGGGCGTCCAGGTCGAAGACCTGTATCATTTTACGCGCAAAATATTGGAAAAGCATGGCTGGGATTTGCGTCTGGGGATGCGGCTGCTGGAGACGTATGATCGTATTCTGCCGTTGAATGCACAGGAGCGGACATACCTCTATTACCTGTTTTTATATCCGGAAAAATACTGGAAACAGTTAAATTTTTATTATAATGCAGGCAAGGCGTGGATTCCAGTCCGCAGCATTGAAAAACTGCAGAAGCTGGAAGAACAGCAGACGGCGCGGAACCTCTTTCTTGAGGCAATCCGATAAGAAATGTTGATTTACATATGCATATAAATTCTTTGGTTAAGCGTATTCGATACATCATGGAGAAACTTTGAAAAGAGAAAAAATAAAGACAAAGAATAGTAACCGAAATTCTCTTTATTTTTCAGAATAATTATACTATAATGGAGAAAAAGAAAGTCATCCTAGAAGAAAGCAGGGGGTAAGTGAATCATGAAGGATTACATGACGATTTACAAAGAATGGCTGGAAAATCCATACTTTGACGAGGCAACGAAAGAGGAATTACGCGCCATTGAGGGCGATGAAAATGAGATTAAAGAGCGTTTCTATATGGATTTGGAGTTTGGTACGGCAGGACTGCGCGGCATCATCGGTGCAGGTATTAACCGGATGAATATCTACACCGTCCGCCGTGCGACCCAGGGACTGGCAAATTACATCATCAAGCAGGGCGGCGCGGCAAAAGGCGTGGCGATCGCATTTGACTCCCGTCATATGTCCCCGGAATTTGCCGAGGAAGCAGCGCTGACACTGGCGGCAAATGGCATCAAGGCGTACCGGTTCGAGACGCTGCGCCCGACGCCGGAGCTTTCCTTTGCCGTCCGCGAGCTTGGCTGCATCGCCGGCATCAACATCACCGCCAGCCACAACCCGCCGGAGTACAACGGTTACAAGGTTTACTGGGAGGACGGCGCACAGTTTACACCGCCGCATGACAAGGGCGTGACTGAGGAAGTTATGGCGATCACCGATCTTTCCACCGTTAAGACGATGGGAGCACAGGAGGCAAAGGCAAAAGGACTCTACGAGATCATCGGTGCAGCGATCGACGACAAATATATTGCACAGGTCAAGGCACAGGTAGTCAATCAGGGCGCGATTGACCGCATGCAGGATCAGATCACGATCGTGTATACACCGCTTCACGGCACGGGCAATATCCCGGCACGCCGTGTGATGAAAGAGCTTGGATTTACCCATGTATATGTGGTTCCGCAGCAGGAGCTTCCAGACGGCGATTTCCCGACCGTCAGCTATCCGAACCCGGAGTCAAAGGAAGCATTTGAATTGGGACTGGCTCTGGCAAAAGAGAAAAATGCAGACCTCGTTCTGGCAACCGATCCGGATGCCGATCGTCTGGGCGTGTATGTCAAAGATACCAAGTCCGGCGAATACATTCCGCTGACCGGCAATATGTCCGGCTCCCTGCTTTGCGAGTATGTGCTCAGCCAGAAACAGGCAAACGGCAAGATTCCGGCAGATGGACAGGTTGTTAAATCCATCGTTACGACGAATCTGGTAGATGCAGTTGCGAAGAATTACGGCGCAGAGCTCATCGAGGTTCTGACCGGATTTAAGTGGATCGGCAAACAGGTTCTCAAAAATGAGCAGGAAGGCAAAGGAACCTATCTGTTTGGCATGGAAGAGAGCTATGGCTGCCTGATCGGTACATACGCACGCGATAAAGATGCCATTTCCGCGACTGCAGCACTCTGCGAGGCGGCTGCCTATTACAAGGAAAAAGGCATGACGCTGTGGGATGCGATGGTCGAGATGTACGAGAAATACGGCTATTATAAAGATGAAGTGAAGCCCATCGGCTTAAAGGGCATTGAGGGACTGGCAAAGATTCAGGAGATCATGGAATATTTCCGCGCCCACACACCGTCCGATTTTGCTGGACATAAAGTGCTGGCTGTCCGCGATTACAAGGCAGATACCGTCAAGGATCTGGCAACCGGCGAGGTAAAACCGACCGGACTTCCATCCTCCAATGTTCTCTACTACGAACTGGAAGACAACGCATGGCTCTGCGTCCGCCCGTCTGGAACCGAGCCGAAGATCAAGTTTTACTACGGCGTGAAAGGTACCTCCCTGGAAGACGCGGCAGCGAAATCAGAGAAGGTAGGCGAGTCTGTGATGGGAATTGTGAATGGGCTGCTGTAAGTAAATATTGAAGATATGGTTACAAGAAATATGGAATATAAATAGTTCTTGTAACCATATCTTTTATAAGTTAGGACATTTTTCCCAATTAGGATAATAAGCGAGAATCCTCGGTTATTCAATTGCCGAGATGAAAGCGTCTGAAATGCAAGTAAAATCGAAACTTTGTTCGATTCTGCTTGCGTTTCTTTCTATAACTCAGAAAAACGAATGTATGAAGATAAACGATTGTATTATCAGAATAGTAGCATAGATAGAAGAGCAAGAATATAGCTTGGGATAGAAGTTGAAAATGGTTTAACAACTTTATTTTAATGAAAAAAAGACGATAAGAAGAATTAAAGTGACTGTTCACGGGTAGGCACTTTTGGAACCGAAAGTGCCGTAAGAAAACGTGGTGGCAGCAGGAATTTGCCGTATTTAAATGCGAAGCCACGGCAAATTCCGTTACTGGGCATGTATGCGTGAACAGTAACGAATTAAATCGGAGGGGGCAATATTTTTTTGATCCAGTTTGCCATATAGTAAAATAAATGATATAATTAAAGAAGAATGGGAAATAATCAGACTTCAGGGTGGATTTGCAAATCGGAAAGGGGGGAAAGATATGAATGACCTATACTTCTTTATATTGACAGCAATTAACCTTTTTGTTCTCGTTTTTATGTGTGTATTAGTGCACATGAATGATACGTTGAATCCCAAGCAGGCGAACAGGTTTCTTTTTACTTTTATTTTGATTGGAGCAATTTCGTTTTTGGAGATGCTTACGGTACTGGTTGATGGTGCTCCGATATGGCTTCGTTTTGCGAATATTTTGACTAATTATCTTGGCTTTGCATTGACTCCGGCTGTTCCAATTGTTATGGTTTATACGTTGAGTCGCTCTAATCGTATAAGAGCAAGTCTTAAGATTACTTTAATAGTTGAACTTGTATATGTGCTTCTATTGACGATATCCCTGTTCTTCAACGGTTTAGTATTTAAAGTAGATGAAACAAATCATTATTCAAGACAGGCAGGATTTCATGTTTATACAGCTGTATATTATATGGCAGTTTTATATTTGATGTTTTATACACTGGAGATGGCAAGGTTATTTCAAAATTATGGACGAAAACTGATTTACAGTCTGACAGCTTTCCTGGGAACGGGTATTTTTGTACAGATATTGATTCCGGAGATCCATATCACCTGGCTCTGTATGACTTTGATTTCAGTGCTTTACTATCTTTATTACAATGAGATGTGGAATCAGTTGGATGGACTGACTGGATTACTGAGTCAGAAAAGTTACTTGAATCGTACGGTAAATCTGCGTGCGGAGGACAGGATGCTTATAGTGTTGGATCTGGATGATTTTAAGCATATTAATGATACATATGGTCACCTGACAGGTGATATGTGTTTAAAAGAGATTTCTGATTGCCTAAAAAGGGTATATTCTAATTATGGAAACTGTTATCGGATTGGTGGAGATGAGTTTTGCGTTCTTCTTTGGAACCCGGAAAAAGAAAAATTTTGTAAGGATAAGTTTTATGGGCTGTTAGAAAAGAGAAGAAAGCGCATCGATTACTTGCCGGAGATTTCGTATGGAAGCGCATTGCTTATAGAGCAGGAAAGTATTTGCGATACAAAGGCTAGAGCCGATCAACGTATGTATGAGAATAAAAGGGAACATAAGGCGAATAAGCAACAGAAAATATTTTGAATGATATAAAAAAATTTATTTGATCAAAATATACGCCCAGAGTCTTTCGAATACAGAAAGATTTTGGGCGTATATTATAGTTTTTTATTTATTCTGTTCTTTCAATTCTTTCAACGCCGCTGCAAACCGGGACGAAACAGCGGTCGGGTTTCCGCGCAGTAGTCCGCGGCGGTAGAAAGCGTGCAGTTTTTTCACTGGACGCAGGGACTGCTTCCGCTTTTTCAGCTCCTCCAGCTGGGCGGTAAGCCGGGCGAGGCGGTCATCAAATGCAAGGCGCGCATCGGCTTCAGTCCGCACTTCCGTGAGGCGCTCATTGACACGCAGCTTGGCATTTTCTACGCGAACGGTGTATTCTGCTTTGGCGTGTTCCAGGCGTGCGCTGGTATCTTCTTTGACTTTTGCAATGCGTTGCTCTGCCAGCGCCCGGGTTTCGGCGGCCCGTTCAAGATGTTCAGTCGCCGCAGCCTGAAGCTGTCTGGCAGTTTCAGATCTGGCAGCCGCCAGACGTTCTTCGGCCTCTGCCTTGACAGCTGCCAGCTTCCGGCCAGCTTCGGCCTGGGCGGCAGCCAGTTTCTCGGCGGTCTTTTCCCGGGTCAGGGCACCGCGCTCGATTGCTTCTTCGCGCAGCAGTTCGATATGGGACTGGAGTGTCTCGATATCAGCTTTCAGCTTTGTCATGGCTTCCAGTGTATGGCCCAGAGCCAGAGCTGCCTTGGTGGATTCATAGATATCGGCGGTAAAGAGAACACTGATGACAAAATCGCAGGTGATCAGGACGACCGGGGAAACCGCCAGCACTGCGCGGGCGATCGGTTCGTGGATGACATCGGTCATAAAGATGGTTAAAAATCCCCATGCGATCGAGGAACTCAGGCAGATATAGCCGTTCAGCTGAAACGGCTGATTGCTGTAGTCCCAGTAACGAACTTTGAATAGACGTTCCATCACAGCACCGGTGACATATTCAAGGGCAGTAGCTGCGATAAAGCCGGAAATATAGACCAGCAGCAGATTATCGTGCACAGGCAGGGAGACCCAGAGCATCATCACCGCGCCGGAACCGTAGAGCGGCAGCATCGGAAGCCGCAGAAATCCACGGTTGACGAATTCCTTTTTCTTCAGCGAAACATACGTCGATTCGAAAATCCATCCGAAAAAGCAATATAAATAGAAAAAAGCCAACCATTGGTACCAGGTATAGGTGTACATAAAACCTCCTTCAAAAATCAAGCCATTTTCTCATTTGTCATGAAACAGGTTACATCCTCAAAATGCAAGTTGTTTTCTATCTTACTACATAGCGCCGGAGAAGTTCAAGGCGTCCTGATAAAAATTAAAATAGAATCCATGATTTTCTGTTACTGTTCACGCATACGTGCCCAGTAACGGAATTTGCCGTGGCTTCGCATTTAAATACGGCAAATTCCTGCTGCCACCACGTTTTCTTACGGCACTTTCGGTTCCAAAAGTGCCTACCCGTGAACAGTAACGATTTTCTGCTCTGGAATGCGGTATCGGAAAAATTCGAGTGTCGGATACACATCCGTAAAGGGCGACAATATAGAATATCTGAATAAAAACAGAAAATCTCTGCTTGTCACGAACTCTCCCTTCGTGTACAATAAATCGAAGTCGCGTCTGATGCGCGTCGAAACAAACGATGAAACAAACCAGCAATCACATATGATTCAAGCAGTCACATACAATAGAAAGAGATGAGGTACACACGTGAGTATACTGAATGTAGAACATTTAAGCCACGGTTTTGGTGACCGGGCGATTTTTCAGGATGTTTCGTTCCGCCTGTTAAAGGGTGAGCACATCGGTCTGATCGGTGCGAACGGCGAGGGTAAATCGACGTTTATGAATATTATTACCGGGCATATGCAGCCGGACGAGGGAAAAGTAGAGTGGTCAAAGCGGGTGCGCGTCGGCTATCTGGATCAGCACACGGTGCTGGAAAAAGGCATGACGATCCGCGAGGTTTTGAAGAGCGCATTTTCCTTCCTGTTTGAGCTGGAAGTGCAGATGAATGAAATATGCGACCATCTGGGCGAGGCATCGGAGGATGAGATGAACGTGATGATGGAAGAGCTGGGAACGATCCAGGATCTTCTGATGAACCACGATTTTTATTCCATCGATGCGAAGGTGGAGGAAGTCGGACGTGCGCTGGGGCTGACCGATATCGGGCTGGACCGCGATGTAACGGATTTGAGCGGCGGACAGAGAACGAAGGTACTGCTCGGGAAATTGCTTCTGGAAAAGCCAGATATCCTGTTGCTGGACGAGCCGACGAACTATCTGGATGTGCAGCACATCGAGTGGCTGAAACGGTATTTGCAGGAATATGAAAATGCGTTCATCCTGATTTCACACGATGTTCCGTTCTTAAATAGCGTAGTAAATATCATTTATCATATGGAAAATCAGCGGCTTGACCGCTATGTGGGCGATTACGACAAGTTTCTCGAGGTGCACGAGGCGAAGAAAGCGCAGCTCGAGGCAGCGTATAAGCGTCAACAGCAGGAGATCGCGCAACTGCAGGATTTTGTGGCACGTAATAAAGCGCGTGTTTCCACGCGAAATATGGCGATGTCCCGCCAGAAAAAGCTGGATAAAATGGATGTGATCGAACTGGCGAAGGAAAAACCGAAGCCAGAGTTTAACTTCCTGGAGGCGAGAGCCTCCGGAAAATGTATTTTTGAGACGGAAGATCTGGTGATCGGTTACGACGAGCCACTGTCCCGTCCGCTGAACCTCTATATGGAGCGCGGCGAGAAGATTGCGATGGTCGGTGCCAACGGAATTGGAAAGACGACGCTTTTAAAGAGTATTTTAGGTTTGATTCCAGCAGTGTCCGGCAAGGTGACGCTGGGCGATTATCTCTCCATCGGCTATTTCGAACAGGAGATGGCGCCGGGCAATACGACGACCTGCATCGATGAGATCTGGAAAGAATTTCCGTCCTACACCCAGTACCAGGTGCGTTCCGCACTGGCAAAATGCGGTCTGACGACCCAGCATATTGAGAGCCAGGTGCGCGTGCTCAGCGGTGGCGAGCAGGCAAAAGTGCGCCTGTGTAAGCTGATCAACCGCGAGACGAACCTTCTGCTTCTCGACGAGCCGACGAACCACCTGGACGTTGAGGCGAAGGAGGAGTTAAAGCGTGCGCTGGCGGCGTACAAAGGAAATATCCTTCTGATCTGCCATGAACCGGATTTCTATGAGGGATTCGCAACGAAGGTCTGGGACTGCAGTGAGTGGAGTCTGAAAATATAAGAAAAAAATGTTTTTGAGCGTCCCCCAACATTCAGTATAGAGCCTTTTTTTTAAGGTGTCTGGCACTGACAAAAAACAGGAACGCCATCGGCTGAGAGTCCGACGGCGTTCCTGTTTTTCTTAAATTGGGAATGGTAGGTATATATAAAAAAGAAATTGGCTTAGGGGGGCCGGACGATTTGTATCGTCCGGTATGAGTATGAAAAAGCTTTTTTATTTCAAGTAACACTTGAAACAAAGGCCTGTTACCCTTTCGGATAACATACTTGTATTATAGGAGAAACTTGTGACTAAAATATGTCCCTTTCATAAAAAAAATATAAAGTCCATAAAAAAATAAAAACCTCTTTCAAAAGAATCGAAAGTTGTATATAATAGTAAGTGGTATAGTCCGCTCTAAAACAATGCGCGGGCTGGATGCAGCGAAAAAAGCTGAAATAAAGAAGATAAAATACAATGAAACTCATAGATTTATGTACTCAAGAGTGCATATTCAGAGCAGGAGGAAAACAACTATGTTGATGTCCAATGATATTGGTATCGATCTGGGTACAGCCAGCATCCTTGTATATATCAAGGGAAAAGGCGTCGTACTGAAAGAGCCGTCCGTAGTGGCGATCGATCGGGATACGAATAAGATCATGGCGATCGGCGAGGAAGCCCGCCTGATGATCGGCAGAACCCCTGGCAATATCGTAGCGGTCCGTCCGTTGCGCCAGGGGGTTATTTCAGATTATACAGTGACAGAGAAGATGATGAAATATTTCATCAACAAGGCAGTCGGCAAGAAGACACTCCGCAAGCCGCGTATCAGCGTCTGCATCCCGAGCGGTGCGACCGAGGTAGAGCGCAAGGCGGTTGAGGATGCGACTTACCAGGCTGGCGCACGCGAGGTTTCGATCATCGAGGAGCCGGTAGCAGCTGCGATCGGCGCTGGTATCGATATTTCCAAGGCGTGCGGCAACATGATCGTAGATATTGGTGGTGGTACGGCAGATATCGCCGTTATTTCTCTGGGCGGTACCGTAGTCAGCACTTCTATTAAAGTGGCTGGTGATGACTTCGACGAGGCACTGGTCCGTTACATGAGAAAGAAACACAATCTTTTGATCGGTGAGAGAACCGCTGAGGAGATTAAGATAAATATCGGTGCGGCATACCGCCGTCCGGAGGTAATCACGATGGAAGTGCGCGGACGAAATCTGGTTACCGGACTTCCGAAGACGATCGTTGTCACATCCGACGAGACGCTGGAAGCGCTGCGCGAGCCGGCACTCCAGATCGTAGATGCCGTTCACAACGTACTCGAGCGGACGCCGCCGGAATTGGCAGCCGACATTTTTGACCGTGGTATCGTACTGACAGGCGGCGGCGCACTGTTAAGCGGTCTGGATGCCCTGATCGAGGAGAAAACTGGCATTTCCACGATGATCGCAGAGGATCCGCTGACCGCAGTTGCGATCGGAACTGGTAAGTTTATCGAGTTCGCACACGGTGAGAAGAAAAACTACGATTAAAGAGAACCGCCGGAAGGCGGATAGCATAAAAATATGGCAGCAGTTAAAGGATATATTGAAAAAATAAAATACCGCAATGAGGACAATGGCTATACGGTTCTCTCTATCAGCGGCTTGGACGACGGGGAGGAATATGTGCTGGTTGGCACTTTTTCCTACATCGCAGAGGGCGAGATGATCGAGGCGAGCGGGCGTATGACCGAGCATCCGATTTACGGGGAACAGATGGCGGTGGAAAGCTATGAGCTGAAAGCGCCTGAGGATACTGTTTCCATGGAACGATATTTAGGCTCCGGCGCCATCAAAGGCGTCGGGGCTGCTTTAGCTTCCAGGATTGTTAAAAAATTTAAGGCGGACACATTCCGCATCATGGAAGAAGAGCCGGAACGCCTCGCGGAGGTCAAGGGAATCAGTGAAAAAATGGCGATGTCCATCGGTGAACAGGTCGAGGAAAAGCGCGATATGCGCCAGGCGATGATGTTTCTGCAAAATTATGGCATTTCCATCAATCTGGCGGTTAAAATCTACCAGGAATACGGTCCGGCAATGTACACGATTCTCCAGAACAATCCGTATAAGCTGGCGGACGATATTCCGGGCGTCGGTTTTAAGATGGCAGACGAGATCGCGGCGAAGATAGGAATCGTGGCAGATTCGGATTTCCGCATCAAGAGCGGCATCCTGTATACACTCTATCAGGCGACGGCGAACGGGCACACATACCTGCCGGAGGACGAGCTGGCGGATCGGGCGGCAAAGCTTCTACAGGTTGAGATTTCCGAGATTGACAAGCATCTGATGGATATGCAGATGGATAAACGGTTGGTGATCCGGGAGAGGAAACAGCAGAAAACAGCAGAAATGGATGTTTTCGTTCAGGCGGAATCGGCAGTGTCGGGGCAGATGCAGCCGCAGCCAGATGTTTTTGGTGAACCGAATGCATCCAATGTATCAAATATAGCAAACGCCCCGGAACGCGTCGTTTATGCATCACACTACTATTATACCGAGCTGAACACCGCCCGCATGCTGCACGACTTAAACATCACTGGTTCCGAATCGGAAGAACAGATTCGGAAAAGTCTGGCAGTCATCCAGAAAGAGGAACAGATCGAGCTGGATGAACTGCAGATCCGCGCGGTAATTGAGGCGGTCAACTGCGGACTTTTGGTAATCACGGGCGGTCCGGGTACCGGAAAAACGACGACGATCAACACGATCATCCGGTATTTTGAAAAGGGCGACATGGATATCCTGCTGGCAGCCCCGACCGGACGCGCAGCAAAAAGGATGACCGAGGCGACAGGCTATGAGGCGAAGACGATTCACCGCCTGTTAGAGCTGACGGGAATGCCAGAGGAGGATGAGAAGAGCCGGACGACTTCGATGCATTTTGAGCGGAACGAGGACAATCCACTGGAAGCTGATGTCATTATTATCGATGAAATGTCGATGGTGGATATCAATCTGATGCATTCGCTGCTCCGGGCGGTCAATGTCGGCACACGTCTGATTCTGGTAGGTGATGTGGATCAGCTTCCGAGCGTCGGACCGGGCAATGTCCTGCGTGATATCATCGAGTCAGAGTGTTTCCATGTGGTAAAGCTAACCCGGATTTTCCGGCAGGCGGCGCAGAGCGATATTATCGTCAATGCCCACCGCATCAATGCCGGAGAGCGCATTCCGATCGGAAAGTCAAGCAGGGATTTCCTCTTTATAAAGCGTGATGATCCGAATGCGATCATCAATGCAATGATCACGCTGGTACGTGAAAAACTGCCGAATTACGTCCATGCCGATTTGTTTGAGGTACAGGTCATGACGCCGATGCGGAAGGGAGTGCTGGGATCGATACGGTTAAATTCCATTTTGCAGGAATTTTTAAATCCGCCATCGGCAGAAAAGGCGGAAAAAGAGTATGGCGAGACGACGTTTCGTGTGGGCGACAAGGTCATGCAGATCAAGAACAATTACCAGATTGAGTGGACTTCCTACAACCGTAGCGGCATCCCGGTGGACAAGGGAGCCGGCGTGTTCAACGGGGATCTTGGGCGTATCCGCGAGATCAATACCTTTGCGGAGCTGGTAACCGTGGAGTATGATGAGGGAAAACGTGTCGAGTACAGTTTCAAGCAGCTGGAGGAGCTGGAACTGGCATATGCGATCACGATCCACAAGTCGCAGGGAAGCGAGTATCCGGCGGTCGTGATTCCGGTCTGGAGCGGACCGCAGATGCTGATGACGCGGAATCTGATTTACACGGCGGTTACAAGGGCAAGAGCCTGTGTCTGCCTGGTCGGTGTCCCGTATGTGTTTCAGCAGATGGTGGACAATGCGATGGAACAGAAGCGCTATTCGGGACTGCGCGACCGCATTGAAGAAATTATGGAGACATTGTGATAAAAAATATAAAATGGAATCAATTCCCCCGCGCCGCTCTGGATGCGCTATATCCAAGGCGCTGCCCGGTCTGCGGGGAGATCGTGACGCCGAAGGGCAGGCTTATTTGTCCTTCGTGTCTTTTGAGGCTTTCGCCTGTCAAATCGCCGGTTTGTCAGAAATGTGGAAAAGAAGTTTGGAGTGAAGAAATCGAATATTGTCCAGACTGTGTGAAACACCGCCGGTCATTTGCGCGTGGGATGGCACTCTTTAACTATACGGAGGAAGCTGCGCGCTCGATGGCAGCGGTTAAATATAAAAATAAGAGGGAATATCTCGATTTTTATGCCGAAGCTGCAGCGGAAAAGCTGAGGCAGTATGAAAATCGGGAGGAGTGGCAGTTTGACGGTCTGGTTCCCGTTCCGGTCCACCCGGCGCGGAAACGGAAACGCGGTTTCAATCAGGCGGAGGTTCTGGCAAAGCGGATGGGCGAGCGGCTGGAAATGCCGGTGTACCCGGAATTTTTATATCGGATACGAAATACAGAACCCCTGAAAGAGCTGAATCCAGATGAACGGCTCCGGAATTTACAGCAGGCGTTTCAGGCAGATGCGGAGGCAATCCGGGCAAGTGGTGTGCAAAACGTGCTTCTCGTGGATGATATTTATACGACCGGAAGCACGGCGGAAGCGTGTACCCGGGCGCTTCTGTCTGCGGGGATCGAAAAAGTCTGTTTTTTTGCCGTTTGTATTGGACAAGGACGCTAAAGTGGGATATGATAGAGAAGATAGGCAGAGGAAAGCCTTATAAGTGGAAATACTCCGGCATTTCTGGATGAAAAGAATAGTAGAAAGCATTTGAATCTAAAAGTTTGCGGGAGAGGCAAAAGGAGGTTCAGGAGACGGAAGGAATGCGGGGGGAGATTTCAAGTAAGAAAGAAAAGGAGTAAAAAGAATGCAGGAATTTGAATATCGCCTGGAAAAGGAAGATTATAAAAACTGGATTCACTGGAACGTGCTTAAGCATGAGTCCAAGAAAATGAAGATGGTGTCGGCACTCTTATATGTCGCATTTTTAGCTCTCTTTCTGGGAAAAAATGTGATGCAGGCAAAGGGCAATCTGGTTCTTCTTGTACCGTCCATCGTGATAGCGGTGCTGGTCGGCATCGGCATGTTTTACATGATTTCAAACCAGAACCAGGAGCGTATGATCTGGAAACGGAGCGGACTTAAAAATCTGGAAAAGACGGGCAATTTCCCAGTCGTACATCTGACGCTGGATGAGAAGACACTGACCATGACGGTTGCGGCACAGGAGATGACCAAGACTTACAGCTACAGCGACATTGAGCAGATGGTTGAGATTGAGCGGATGTATCTGCTTGAGACGAACGAGAAAACCTGGCAGTTTATCGCCAAGTCGGCATTTTCCAGCGAGGAAGAGCAAAAGCAGTTTGAGACATTCATGAATGAAAAGCTTGCGGATGCCAAGGAAAACCCGGAAGAATATCCATCCGTGACAAAAAATCCGGAAAATGCGGAGAACCAGGAGGGCGGCGCCCTGCATCAGAACGCCGCGCTTGAGGATGATGTTGTGGAAGCTGATGAGCCGGAGATCACCCGCGTGGATACAAGCCATATGGGTAAGATTGGAAAAATGGCGCATTTTATCGGAAGCCAGGCGGCGGATGAGGAAGAAACGGATGAGTAAACGTTTCTGATTGTTTTATAGCATCATTGTAAGTCCTGATAATGTGAAATACGAGGCGCGGGCAGAATCTGGTTCCAGCCTGCACTAAGTGAAAACGATATCTATAATATAAAAGAGGCGGCGAATGTCGGCAAGTTATTGCTTGACGCGCCGCTTCTTTTATGATATAGTAGACGGGCGAATGGAAGAACATAGGTCTTTTTTTTATGCTCAAAAACCAGATTTCCGGTTGGAGAGTGGAAAGATCGCATACTAAGAAAAATGGAGGTGGAAGTTGTGCGTACAAGAATTACACTGGCATGCACAGAATGCAAGCAGCGCAATTACAACATGACCAAGGATAAGAAAACTCATCCGGACAGAATGGAAACCAAAAAGTACTGCAGATTCTGTAAGACACACACGTTACACAAAGAGACGAAGTAAGAGTAACTGGTTGGTTCTGCGCGATCGGGCATCTGCCTGAGCGCTTTGGAGGACAAAAATGGGTGATACAGAAAATACCAAAAAAGCTCCTAAAAAGAGTTTCTGGAAAGGTCTAAAAGCTGAGTACAAAAGGATCATCTGGCCTGACAAAGAGACAGTTACGAAGCAGACTGGAGCGGTCATCGCCGTTTCCGTTGCGCTGGGACTTATCATTGCGGCTCTTGACACAGCAATCGTGTTTGGACTGCACTTCGTTATGTAAAGGCAAAGGTGAGAAATATGGCAGAAGCAAATTGGTATGTAGTGCATACTTATTCCGGCTATGAAAACAAAGTAAAGGTTGACATCGAAAAGACGATCGAGAACCGGAACCTTCAGGATCAGATCTTAGAGGTTTCCGTGCCGATGCAGGAAGTTATCGAAGTCAAGAATGGAGCCAATAAACAGGTTGCCAAGAAGATGTTTCCCGGATACGTACTGATCAACATGGTTATGAATGATGATACCTGGTACGTAGTACGCAACACCCGCGGAGTGACCGGGTTTGTTGGTCCGGGCTCCAAACCGGTTCCTTTGACGGAAGAGGAGATGGCCGGTCTCGGATTTAAGGAAACCGGCGTTGTTGTTGACTTTGAGGTCGGCGACACGGTTGTTGTAACGACAGGGGCATGGAAAGATACCGTTGGTGTTATCGAGTCCATCAACGAGGAAAGACAGACCCTGACGATTCGTGTAGAACTGTTTGGCCGTGAGACACCGGTTGAACTGAACTTCACAGAGATCAAGAAGATGATGTAAAGAGGTTCATTTATGAGCCTGTGGGAGGGAAATCCCCGCAATTACCACAATTTATAGGAGGTGCCAACAATGGCAAAGAAAGTTACAGGATATATTAAATTACAGATTCCTGCTGGAAAGGCTACACCAGCTCCGCCAGTAGGTCCGGCTCTTGGACAGCACGGTGTAAACATCGTACAGTTCACGAAAGAGTTCAACGCTAAGACAGCAGACCAGGGCGATATGATCATCCCGGTTGTTATTACTGTATATGCTGACAGAAGCTTCAGCTTCATCACAAAGACTCCGCCGGCTGCCGTTTTGTTAAAGAAAGCTTGCAAGATTAAATCCGGTTCCGCTACACCGAACAAGACTAAGGTAGCTAGCATCTCGAAAGAGGATCTGCAGAAGATCGCAGAATTAAAGATGCCTGACTTAAATGCAGCAAGCCTTGAAGCTGCTATGAGCATGATCGCTGGTACAGCAAGAAGTATGGGTATCACAGTTGCCGAGTAATTTTCGGGATGTTTATCAGTAACGTGGGAGGGAATTCCCCGACAATACCACTAGGAGGTTTTTTATAATGAAAAGAGGAAAAAGATACGTAGAGGCTGCTAAATTAGTAGATCGCGCAAGCCTTTATGAAGCTGCAGATGCCATCTCCATCGTGAAGAAGGCTGCAGGTGCTAAATTCGATGAAACCGTAGAACTTCATATCAGAACTGGTTGTGACGGCCGTCATGCTGATCAGCAGATCCGTGGTGCAGTTGTACTGCCGCATGGAACTGGTAAGACCGTTCGTATCCTTGTATTTGCTAAGGGACCGAAGGCAGAAGAGGCTCAGGCTGCAGGCGCAGATTTCGTAGGCGCTGAGGAGCTGATCCCGAAGATCCAGAACGAGGGATGGTTAGACTTCGACGTAGTAGTAGCTACTCCGGACATGATGGGCGTTGTAGGACGTCTTGGTCGTGTACTTGGACCGAAGGGCTTAATGCCGAACCCGAAGGCTGGTACTGTTACTATGGATGTAACCAAAGCTATCAATGATATCAAAGCCGGTAAGATCGAGTACAGACTTGATAAGACTAACATTATCCACGTGCCAGTAGGTAAAGCTTCCTTCACAGAGGAGCAGTTAGCGGACAACTTCCAGACGCTTATTGACGCTATCCTGAAGGCAAAACCAGCTACCTTAAAGGGCGCTTACTTAAAGAGTGTAACCATGACTTCTACCATGGGCCCGGGCGTTAAGCTGAACGTAGGTAAGCTGATTGGCTAATCAGAAGACGTTATAGAATCAAGAGGATGAGGGACTTTTGGGTCTTTCGTCCTCTTTTTTTCGATTGTCGAAAAAATATAAATAAAGTCAAAAAAAACAGTTGACTTTATACTTTAGTAGTGATAAAATATGTTCTGTTGCCGCTGAGAAAGCGGAAACGAAAATTAAAGAGTCAAGACGCACAGGTGATTGTGAAAACTTTCAAAAAGAAAGTGAAAAAGTCCTTGACAAAAATGAATATCCATTATATAATGGTTAAGCACATTTTTGGAGAGATATCGAAGCGGTCATAACGAGGCGGTCTTGAAAACCGTTTGTCCGAAAGGGCGCGTGGGTTCGAATCCCACTCTCTCCGTTTCAAAAACGGTTATTAATTTCATAAGATATGAAAATCAACCTGCAGAAGTACCCAAGAGGTTGAAGGGGCTCCCCTGGAAAGGGAGTAGGTCGTTAGTAGCGGCGCGAGGGTTCAAATCCCTCCTTCTGCGTTTGATGCGAAAGCATCAGGAACCTTGAAAACTGAACAGTATGTAAAACCCTGAAAATTCTAAGAACAAAGGCT
>ERZ772878.600-NODE-600-length-30020-cov-9.02199_pt1 | contig 30020 bp, 24 predicted proteins | sample MGYA00580578_ERZ772878 | MGnify/ENA primary metagenome ERZ772878 (study PRJEB29015, sample SAMEA2737686) | human gut metagenome | biome: human gut; feature: human-associated habitat; material: faeces | place: China | collected 2012 ...
CAATCTTGTAATTGTCCACACTTTAGACTTCTGGTATATGATAAAAAATAAATAAACGATCGGAAGAGCAGCATTAGAATTTTGCCACGTTTTTTACGGATTCGCAGCCGGCTTGGTGCGTTGTCTGAGCCTCAAAGAGTTTCTGTTTTGAATACCCTTGAAGGCGAGTTACGCAAGGAAAGCCGGCGGATCAGCGATCTGTAAAAAACGTGAGGAAAATTCTCTAGCTGCTCTTCCGATCGTTTATTTATTTTTTATCATATACTCGAAATCTACAGTTGGCCAACTACAAATTAAAATTTTAAGATAATAACATTCTATCGTTTGCGAATTCTCCGCCGCTGGCTTCTTCGAATTTCTGCAATAAATCTGCTACCTTAAGCTTCTTCTTTTCTTCCCCTTTCACATCATAAATGATCTTTCCATCACTCATCATGATCAGGCGGTTTCCGATATTGATCGCATCTTTCATATTATGTGTTACCATCATTGTTGTAAGATTATCTCTGGCTACGATCTTCTCTGTGATGTCTAGTACTTTCTTCGCAGTCTTTGGATCAAGGGCTGCTGTGTGTTCGTCTAATAATAGCAGGCTTGGTTTTTTCAGTGTTGCCATAAGCAGTGTCAATGCCTGTCTCTGACCTCCGGATAATAGTCCTACTTTGGATGTCATTCGATCTTCTAGTCCTAAGTCGAGCATTTGTAATTTTTCTTTAAACATTTCTTTTTCTTTTTTTGTGATTCCCCAGCTTAGGCCTCTTTTCTTTCCTCTACGGTTTGCCATTGCCATGTTTTCTTCAATCTGCATACCTGCTGCCGTTCCCATCATTGGGTCTTGGAATACTCTTCCTAACATGTAGGCACGTTTGTATTCTGGAAGATCTGAGATATCCTTGCCATCTAGAATGATCGTTCCTTGATCGATCGGATAGACTCCTGCTACCATGTTGAGAGTTGTAGATTTTCCGGCCCCATTTCCTCCGATGATCGTTACGAAGTCCCCAGGATCTAAGTGAAGATTGACTCCATTTAATGCTTTTTTCTCATTGATCGTTCCTTTATTAAATGTTTTATGTACATTTTTAATTTCTAACATAACTTTGCCCCTCTTTCTATGCTGGTGTCCTGCGGTGTGAATATTTTGATTTGAGAGCAGGAATACCGAGTGCTAATGCTACGATGATCGCTGTGAATAATTTCATATCATCGGTACTTAATCCGAAATGTAAAACAAGTGAGATGATCATGCGATATACCATTGCTCCTCCGATCAGTGATGCAAGGATATAAGCAAAGTTAAAACGTTTTCCAAAGATAACTTCTCCGATTACAATGGATGCAAGACCAATTACAATAGATCCTGTTCCCATTTTGATATCTCCGTATCCTTGGTTCTGGGCTACTAAAGCTCCAGATACTGAGATCAGTCCATTAGAAATCACCAATCCTAACACTTTGGATGTATCTGTATTTCCCCCTAAAGCACGTACCATAAATTCATTGTTTCCTGTTGCCCTAAGTGCACATCCGATCTCTGTTCCAAAAAACCAGTACAGAGCTGCGATCACAATGATTCCAATAATGACTCCAACTACCAATGTTGCCAGTGTCTGATCTACTCCTAACAGATCCATTACCTTTGTAAATGCAGTGTCTTCTCCAAGTAATGAAACATTTGGCCCTCCCATAACTCTGATATTAACGGACCATAATGCGATCATTGTTAAAATACCTGCTAAGATCGCAGGGATCATAAGTTTCGTGTGCAGCCAGCCTGTAACAAGTCCTGCTAACATTCCTCCTACAAGTGCAAATAATAATGTTACAAATGGATTGACTCCCCTTGTAATAAGGATTGCACTGATACATCCACCGAGTGCAAATGTTCCATCGCAGGATAAGTCTGCGATATCTAAGATCCTAAATGTAATATAAACTCCCAGTGCCATGATTCCCCATAATGTTCCTTGGGCTAATGCACTATAAAGATTTGTAATTAATGCCATTTTCTACCTCTTTTCTAAATGCACAGAAGTGCCTCCCGCAAATCGGAAGACACTTCCTGATCTTCTTGTAATCTTATATGCAAGAAAATCTTATTTATTATTCTTTATCTGTCTTTTTCTGTGTTGTTACCATCTTAGCTTCTTTTTTTAACTTCTCTGGAATCTTAATTCCTAATGTCTTTACTGTGTCTTTATTGATGATCAGATCCGCATTTTCCTGATATTCAATTGGCATATCTTTTGGTTCAGCTTTTCCTTCTAAGATCTTTACTGCCTGCTTTGCTGTCTGCTGTCCTAACTTGTAGTAGTTAACTCCGTATGTTGCAAGTCCTCCACCTGTACACATTCCTTCTTCAGCTACGATAAATGGAATCTTAGCTTCATTTGCTACCATGGATACTGTATTGATTCCTGCTGCGATCATGTTGTCTGTTGGTGAATAGATTGCATCAACTTTACCTTTTAAGGATTCTACAACCTGACGGATCTCACTGGATTCTGATACTGTTGCATCGACTGTTGTTAATCCTAATTTCTTTGCTTCTTTCTTCGCAAGTCCTACCTGGAATTTGGAGTTTGCTTCTGCAGAACAATATAACATTGCAACTTTCTTTGCATTTGGAATTAATTCTTTTAATAGATTCATCTGTTTTGCTACTGGTGTTAAATCTGATGTTCCAGATACGTTTGTTCCTGGTTTTTTATTTGATTTCACCAGTTTGGCATCGGCTGGATCTGTAACAGCTGTTACTAAAATCGGAATATCTTTTGATTCATTGGCCATTGCCTGTGCTGCTGGTGTTGCGATTGCTAATACAAGATCGCACTTATCTGTGACAAATTGTTTGGCAATTGTCTGACAATTTGACTGTTCATTCTGTGCGTTCTTATATTCAATCTTGATCTTGTCTCCGTCTTTATATCCAGCTTTCTCAAGACCATCCTTAAACCCTTTGTAAGATGCATCTAAAGCATCATGTTCTACTAACTGAACGACTCCGATCTTCTTCTGGTCTGAACTGTCTTTCTTGCTTGAGCAACCAACCATTGTGGATAATGCTAATGCAGCAACTAATCCTGTTGCCATGACTTTCTTTAATCTCATATTTTTCTCCTCCTTAATATCGTTCCCGATTGCATTCCTTGGCTTTAAACTTCTGAACTTTAAAACTTCAATGCTTTTATGTACTAAATTGTAGCACTATGATTTTGTGTCGTCAAGCTAATTTTATTGCTTTATATGGTACATCATATTCCATACAATCTAATATCAATTATTTTATACGCATATTTCTTTATTTCTATGCAAAAAAGGATGAAAGATTTCCCAAATTCTTTCATCCTTTTTCTTCTATCAATTTCTTCTATTGCTGTGCTTCTTCGGCTGCTTTCTTCGCATTCTCTTCTGCAACTGTACGATATTTTATTGTCAGTGTTCTGATCAGTTCTTTTAACTCATCTGTTAACTGCTCTTCTTTCACTCTCCACTCCCAGTTACCACCTACCGTAGATGGTGTGTTGATCCTTGCTTCATTTCCTAATCCAAGATAATCCTGAAGTGGGATGATCACCATATCGCTTCGACTCTCTAATGCAAGAGAAATCAAGTCTAAATGTACAGTTCCTGTTCTCTCGATCGTACTGTATTTTAAATAATGCTCTAAGAATTTCTTATCATCTTCTGATAATGTTTCGTACCATCCAACAACCGTATCATTGTCATGTGTTCCTGTGTATACAACACTATTTTCTTTGTATTTATGTGGAAGATAGATGCTGTCATCATATGCTCCAAATGCAAATTCCAGAACATTCATTCCTGGGAATCCTGTATCATCTAGAAGTTTATGCACGCTGTCTGTTAAGAATCCTAAGTTCTCTGCGATAACTTTCTTCTCACCAAGTTCTTTCTTCATTGCTTCAAAGAAATCCATTCCTGGACCTTTGACCCATTCTCCATTAACAGCTGTCTCGTCTTCTGCTGGAATCTCAAAGTATTCATCGAATCCTCTGAAATGATCTAATCTTAAAATATCATATAACATAAAATTATGACGTAAACGTTTCATCCACCATTCGTAATCTGTTTTCTTATGATATTCCCAGTCATATACAGGATTGGACCATACCTGTCCATCTTCTGCAAATGCATCTGGAGGACATCCACCTACAACCGTTGCCTTTCCTTCTTCATCGACTTTAAATAATTCTTTGTGGTATGTAAATGCTGTTCCATCTAAGGCTACATAAAATGGAAGATCTCCTACGATCTGAATTCCTTTGTCATTCGCATATTTCTTCAGCGCAAGCCACTGTTTATGGAAATAATACTGGCAGAAGCAGAAATAACTTTCTGGGAATTTACTTTTCTTCTCGCTCATATATTCTGCATATTCCCCGATCCAGTATTCATTGTCTTTGATAAATTTCTTATAATCTTCATCTGGATGAAATCTGAAATAAGCTTTTCTTAAAAGCTTTCTGTGATCTTCTCTGATTTTCTCATAGTCAACTTTGCCCTTGTTTTCTTCCTTAATTGATTCGAGTTCTTTTTTCTTAAGAAGTCCTTCTTCCAGTAACTGTTCTAAGTCGATATAATATGCACTTCCTGCAAAACTTGAAAACGAAAGATAAGGAGAATTTCCCGCACCGATCGTTCCTAATGGAAGGATCTGCCAGTACTTCTGGCCTGCTTCTTCTAAAAAATCTACAAATTTGTATGCTTCCTTTGAAAAGCATCCAATTCCGTAATCTGATGGTAAACTAAAAATTGGCAATAATATTCCGCTTGTTTTCATTGAATGAATTCTCCTAAAATCTCCTAAAATTTTCTCACGACTCAATATAGTATATCATAAAACATACTTCTTGAACAGAAGTGCTCTTGTACTTAATTTAATTCTATCATTTATTTCTGGCTTTCTTCTGCAACAGCTTTGGCTACTGCTTTGCAGACTCTTTCATCAAATGCACCTGGAATGATATACTCTTCATTTAACTCATCATCACTGATGATACTTGCGATCGCTCTTGCTGCTGCCATCTTCATCTCTTCTGTGATCTGTCCAGCTCTTGCATCCAGAGCTCCTCTGAAGATTCCTGGGAATACTAATACGTTATTGATCTGATTAGGGAAATCGGATCTTCCTGTTGCGATAACTCTTGCTCCACCTTTCTTCGCTTCATCTGGCATGATCTCTGGTGTTGGATTTGCCATGGCAAAAATGATCGCATCGTCTGCCATAGTAGATACCATTTCGGCTGTCACGATATTTGGTGCAGAAACTCCGATAAATACGTCTTTATCTTTGATGATCTCTGTTAATGTTCCAGTCTGTTTCTCTTTGTTTGTGATCTCTGCCATATCTTTCTGTGCTGGATTCATCCAGTCTTCTCCTGGACATAATGCACCTTTCTGGTCAACTAAGACAACATTTCCTGCGCCAAACTGTAATAATAGTTTACAGATAGAGATTCCAGCAGATCCTGCTCCATTGATCACAATGTTTGCATCTTCCATTTTCTTTCCGACAAATTTTAAGGCATTTAATAATCCTGCTGCTACAACGATGGCTGTTCCATGCTGATCATCATGGAATACTGGAATATCTAATTCTTCTTTTAAACGTTTTTCAATCTCAAAACATCTTGGTGCGGAAATATCTTCTAAATTGATACCACCGAAACATGGTGCGATATTCTTGACTGTTTTGATGATCTCTTCTGTATCTTTTGTATCAAGACAGATTGGGAATGCATCAATATCTGCAAATTCTTTAAATAAAAGGGCTTTTCCTTCCATAACAGGCATTGCTGCTTCTGGGCCGATATCTCCAAGTCCTAATACAGCTGTTCCGTCAGATACGACAGCTACTAAATTACCTTTTGCTGTATAACGATATACTTCTTCTTTATTATCACGGATCTTACGACAAGGTTCTGCGACTCCTGGTGTATAAGCTGTACTTAAGTCATCTCTTGTCTTTACTGTTACTTTAGAACGTACTGCGATCTTACCTTTGTTTTGTTCGTGCATTTCTAATGCCAGTTTGTTGTAATCCATTTTTGTATCTCCTTTATGGTATGGTGTTTCAGATTTTTGTTCTTTTATCATTGTATCATAACATAATTCGATTGACTATGGTTGAAAAAAACGATACAATAAAAAATTACAACAAAAAAGAAGAATGCATAACATTCTTCTTAATAAAAGAGCGGGTGATGGGAATCGAACCCACGTGATCAGCTTGGAAGGCTGGAGTTCTACCATTGAACTACACCCGCATACAATGCCCAGAGCCGGAATCGAACCAGCGACACGAGGATTTTCAGTCCTCTGCTCTACCGACTGAGCTATCTGGGCAGTTAAGTTGTTGTCTCATTTCTGCGACTTCTATACTTTATCATATTCCTCGACTCTTGGCAAGCTTTTTTTTCAAAAAATTTTATTTATCAGCCAGATTCCTGTTTTTGTCTTAAAAATCTTGCCTTTTACGGACTCAATTGTCTCTCTGGAACTTTGTTCTTCTGCAAGATTTACTAAAAAATCTGCTTCTACAAGAATCTGATAATCAATACCGTCAATCTGATCATATGTATGGTGATGTCCGATCAAATAGCAGACTCTGTCTGTTTTTGCTTTGTCATATTGTAAGTCTTCCAGCATCTGCTGTGCAACTGCCGGTCCTTCAACCTCTTGGTATTTTCCTGCACTACTGTTGTATTTTTCTTCGCTTATTTTGATACCGATATCATGTGTTAATGCAGCCACTTCCAGGATGTCTAAAATTTCCTTATCTAATCCTTCCTGTTCTCCGATCAGCTTTGCATACGCGTGTACTTTCAAGAAATGCTGGATTCTCTTTGGCTGACCTTGATAGTAATCGATCATTGCTGTTGTCACTTTATTTATATCCATCTGTTAACTCTCCTTTAGTATTTTTTGAAAAAGCTGAATAATCTTTTCTTATTTAAGATCTTAATTGCTTTGTCTGCATCTTCTTCTCTTAATCCGCCTGTACAAAAATCTGTCTTAACCAGATGTTTGTCAAATCCGTGTCTATGCCATTCATATGCACCATCATCTAATATGACAAAACCTTCAATCTTCTCTTCACACTTATCCAGCCAATCTTTGATCTCATCTTCTCTTCTTCCACTGCTTAGGTATTCTGTCTTATCTATGATCTTTAGGTCGTATTTCGCTAAGATGTCAACTAGAATCTGACACCAGTCCTGCACAGCATCACTGTGTTCTGCCCATCCGTATCTCCAGGATGATGATAATACGATCTTTGCTCCTGTTGCATCTACGATTGTTTTTAAATTCTTAATGTTATCCTCATCTACAGAAATCAGCTGATCATCTTCGCATTTCTCGAATAATTGCTGTGAATTCAATACTCCGTCTACGTCTAAAAAAATAACTTTCATGCCTTTGTTCCTCCTTTACCTTCACGGTAGTCAGACATGGTCTTTGATGAGTATTATACTCTCTTTTTTTTTAAACGTAAATGTATTTTAAGGTTTTTAATACCTTGTACATAAAATCCTTTTTTTTGTAAATACTATACTGGAATTCTTTACATTTCACATCAAGGAGGTTTGATTTTATTATGGGAAATAAATGTTTGGATTGTACAGCTTTAACGCTTACGATCATTGGTGCTATAAATTGGGGATTGATCGGATTCTTCCGATTTGATCTTGTTGCATTTTTGTTTGGAGATATGAGCTGGCTGTCACGAGTTGTGTATGCACTTGTTGGATTATGTGGATTGTATATGCTGGCATTTTACCGGCATTGTGGACGTGATATATAAAAGTTTCTTCTTATTAATTATACACGGAAAGAAAGGCCAGGCTATGGCGTACGCCATAATCTGACCTTTTATAAATGGTGAATATACATTAAGTATAGAAACAAGCTATTTTAAAAATAGATATTTATTTACTGTGCATCCTTGATCTTCTTGATTTCTTCGATCATAACAGGAAGCACTTTCATAACGTCTCCAACGATTCCTACATTGGCTACGTCAAAGATTGGTGCATCTTCATCTTTGTTGATTGCTACAATGTATCCAGAATTCATGATTCCTGATACGTGCTGTGTAGCTCCAGAGATTCCGCATGCAATATATAATTTTGGTGCAACGATCTTTCCAGACTGTCCAACCTGATGAATCTTTGATACCCATCCGTCTTCAATGGCTGGTCTTGTTGCTCCTACAACTCCTCCTAAGAGTTTTGCAAGATCGTCAACTAATGCGAAGTTTTCTTTGCTTCCCATTCCACGTCCACCAGATACGATAACTTCTGCTTCTTCCAGGTTGATCATCTCTGCGATTTCTTTTACACTTTCTGTGATCTTTGCTTTGATCACATCATCAGCTACTTTTACTTCTTTGGCTACAACTTCACCCTCAGTTGGGTCTTCCACTTTCTGGAATGCTCCGGAACGTAATGTTGCTATCTGTGGTGTTGTCTTGATCTTTACATCTTCCAATACAGTTCCACCATAAAGTGGGCATGTATAGATAACTTCTCCATCTTCTGCTTTGATATCTAATACATCGGATGCACATCCTGTGTTACATTTTGCTGCAACAACTGGTGCGATATCTTTTCCATCCTGTGTTCCACCTACAAATACAGCTTCTGGATTTTCTTCTTTTACTAATTCTACTAAAACCTGAGCATATGCATCGAGATTAAACTCTTTGTAATCTTCGCTGTCGACACAAATGACCTGATCGGCTCCGGCCTTTGCTACTTCTTTTGCTGCATCTGCTACTCCACCTCCAATAACAACTGCCGTAACTTTATCGGCAAGTTTCTTGGCTGGAGATAACATTTCCAATCCAACTTTGACTGGATTTCCTTCTGCAGTTTCTACATATACCATGATATTCTTACATTCTGCCATGTCCTTTGTTCTCCCTTCCTAGAATACTTTGGCATCTGCCATCATAGCGACTGCTTTTATTGCTGAATCTTCTGGTGTTTCTTCCTGAATCTTGATTCCGGCTTCTTTCTTCGCTGGTTCATATAATTTAACGATCTGAACCTTTGCATTAGATTCTCCGACTTTTTCTTTTTCAAGATCAGCAAGATCAGCTTCTTTAATATCGCCGATTGGTTTCTTTCTTGCTGCCATTTTATTCTTGATCGTTGGGTAACGTGGGTCATATTCTGGTTTTGTGACTGTTACAACACATGGTGCAGAAGCTTCTACTGTACGGTATCCTTCTTCTGTTTCCTGTTTTGCTGTCACTTTATCGCCATCTAAAGCGATTTCTGTAATATTTGTGATCACACTTGTTCCAAGTTCTTCAGCTAACATTAAGCCACCCTGTCCAAGTGCGGCATCTGTTGCTTCTTTTCCACAGAATACAAGATCAAATTTCTGACCATTGTCCGCTTCTAATTTTGCGATCACATTTTTTAGGATATTTGCGATTCCTGTTGTGTCAGATCCTTTGAATGCATCATCACTTACTAAAAATGCATGATCTGCACCAACTGCAAGACAGTTTTTCAGAGAGTTCTTTGCACTATCTTCTCCGACACATACAACTGTTACTTCTCCTTCAGAGGATTCTTTTAATCGTGCTGCCATTTCGAGAGCATAGGTGTCAAATGCATTTACAACAGGTGTTACGTTTGCTAAATCCGGTGTTCCTTCTGCATTTAAATGGATTTCTACAGAATCATCCGGAACCTGTTTGATACATACTAAAATGTTCATAGTCTTACTCCTTCTTATGTTCTATCTTCCGATTGTGTTATTTGCTACAACGATTCTCTGAATTTCGTTACTTCCTTCGAAAATCTGGAAGATCTTAGCATCTCTTAATAATTTCTCAACTGGATATTCTCTGCTGTATCCATATCCACCGAACATCTGAATTGCTTCAGAAGCTACTTCCATTGCGATATCAGATGCATAGCATTTTGCGATCGCTGCTTCTTTGGAATGTGGTAATCCCATATCCATCTTTGTTAAAGCATGTGCAACCATCTGACGAGCTGTTTCTGTTTTGATTTCCATATCAGCTACTTTAAACTGCATTGCCTGATTTTTGATGACTGGTTTACCAAACTGAACTCTTTCTTTGGCATATGCAATACCTTCATTGATACCACGCTGTGCGATACCTGTTGCAACACATCCCATCCAAGCTCTTGCCTGGTCTAATGTCTTCATTGCGATTGAGAATCCTCTTCCTTCTTCTCCAACTAAGTTTGCAGCTGGAATACGACAGTCTTCTAATACAACATCACATGTGTTTGATGTACGGATACCCATTTTATTTTCTTCATTACCTGTGCTTAATCCTGGTGTTCCAGCATCAACTAAGAACATAGAGATTCCTTTAACACCTTTTGTTTTATCTGTCATAGCTGTGATACAGTAGAAAGAAGCGATTCCTCCATTTGTAATGAAGCATTTTCTTCCATTTAATACCCACTCATCTCCGTCTTTGACAGCTGTTGTTGTTCCTGCACTGGCATCAGATCCTGCTCCTGGTTCTGTTAAACAGAAAGCTCCAAATCCACCATCAATGATCTTCTGGCATACATGTTTTTTCTGTTCTTCATTTCCTGCGATCAGTACTGGTTTTGTTCCTAATCCACTGGCAGAAATTGTTGTTGCGAATCCTGCATCTGCGATAGCCATTTCTTCGATCAGTGCCGCAACGTCTACTCTTGATAATCCTGGTCCACCGTATTCTTCTGGTACTTCTAATGAATGTAACTGCATTTCAATGGCTTTGTCATAAATTTCTTTTGGCCATTCTCCACTGACGTCGTATGCTTTACACTGTTCTTTTACTTCGTTTTCACAGAACTCGTGTACATCCTGTAATAAGTCTTTTGCTTCCTCTGAAATTAAATATGCCATCTTGATATCCTCCTAAAATAACCTTAAAAAAGCTTTGTATATGTTTTATGTTACTTGTTTATGTTTGATTGATCGTTTCCTATTAAAATTATAATTTGTAGCAGATCTTACCTGGATTTAAGATCATATTTGGATCAAAGACTTCTTTGACACCTTCCATGATCCTCATCTGAACTGGTCCAAGAGACTCTGCTAGGTAGTCCATCTTTCCATGTCCGATTCCATGTTCTCCAGAGATCATTCCACCGAATTCTGTTGCTTTTGCATATACTTTATCCATAAAGACTGCAACCTGTTTCTTAAACTCTCCTTCTTCCATGTCATTACTGCATGTATAGATATGTAAGTTACCGTCTCCAGCATGTCCAAAGCTCTTCACTCTGAAATCAGCTTCTGCTTCTAATGATTTTGTATATGTCAGGAATTCTGCAATCTTATTTGTTGGAACTACAACATCACATTCATCTAACAGTACAGTATCTGCTTCAATTGCCTCAAGTAATGCTCCGCGGACAGCCCATGCATCTTTCTTTAAGGCTGGTGTATCAGCAACTAATACATCAATTGCTCCTGCTTCTAATACTACTTCAGATGCCTGTTCAATGATATCTTCCAGTTGTTCTTCAGAATTTCCATCAAATGTTGCTAATAAATATGCTCCAATCTCTGTTCCTTCTAATTCTTTTGGATATACCTGTTTTCCTAAGAACTTCTCAGTATCCATAACAACTTCTTTTTCCATAAATTCCAGAGCCTGTGGTGCCAGATGATGCATAAAGAACTGTGGTACTGTTGCAATACAATCCTCTAAGTTTTCATAAGGAATGATCAGACTGATCACTGATTTTGGTGCCGGAATTACTTTTAATGTAAGTTCTGTGATAATACCCAAAGTACCTTCAGAACCGATCATTAAGTTTAATAAGCTGTATCCTGAACTTGTCTTTGATACAGTAGCTCCAAGTTTTACAATCTCACCTGTTGGTAATACAACTGTCATGGCACGTACATAATCTCTTGTACATCCGTACTTAACAGCTCTCATACCACCAGCGTTGGTTGCTACGTTTCCACCGACTGTTGCGAATTTCTCACCTGGATCTGGTGGATATAATAATCCTTGTTTTTCTGCATCCTGTGCAAGATCATTTAAAAGGACTCCTGATTGAATCTTCACTACAAAGTTTTCTTTGTCATATCCAAGGATCTTGTTCATCTTTGTAAGAGAGATCATAACACCGCCACCAATACTTACGGCTCCTCCTACTAATCCTGTTCTTGCACCACTTGGTGTTACAGGAACCTTGTTTTCATTACAAAGTTTAACGACAGCTGCAACTTCTTCTGTTGATGTTGCTTCTACTAAAACTTCTGGTCTAGCTTTTCCGTAGATTGCCATCTCATCATGGGTGAAATCCTCATTGATTTCATCACCCACTAAGACACGTTTTGGAGCGATCTCTTTGAATTTCTCGATCATCTCTGGTGTCACTTTGTTATACTGATACTCACTCATTTATCTTCCTCCTTAAAAGTTTATAGCTTTTTAATATCTTTTATCTTTATCATTTTCAGATCAATTTGACTCCAAAGTAGCAAACTAATCCATAGATGATAAAGAATAATACGAAATATTTGATAACCTTTGTTAAGATTTCACTTTCTTTTCCTACCGTTGCTGTTGCCGCTGTCGCTACTGCGATACTCTGTGGAGAAATAATCTTTCCTGCGGTACTACCAACTGTATTTGCAGCTACCAGCCAGATCTGGTTGATATTTAATTCTGCTCCTGTACTTGCCTGTAACTTGGAGAATAGTACGCTGCTTGATGTAGAACTTCCTGTTACGAATGTTCCGATAGATCCGATCAGTGGTGCAACTAATGGATAAAAGCTTCCTGTTACACGTACGATAAAATCTGCGATAGACTGTGTCATTCCGCTGTATCCCATGATCTTAGCTGTCGCAAGCACTGCCATGATCGTAATGATCGTCTTAAACATCTGAATCACTGTCTTGCCTAAAACAACAAAGATCTCACCAACTGGACATCCCTGAATCAGTCCTCCAATAAATGCTGCGATCAAGATCAGCACTCCTGGTGTTGATACCCATGTAAATGTATATGGGCTTGCTCCCTCTCCACTATAAATTGGTACATTTGATTTGATCGCTGATAATGGATCATGAATCGCTGGTACTAATGTTGAAGTCAGAAGTAAGAACAGTAATACAAGAATGAATGGGCTCCATGCAACAAATGCATCTTTTACTGTCATCGTAGTATCATCATTATCTTCGATTTCTACATCAAATTTACTTGCCTTACCTTTCAGCATTACTTTTGCAAGGATGATCGTTACTGCCATACTGCATACAGATCCGATAACTGCTGGAAGTTCAGCTCCTACAAATTTCGCTGTCAGATATTGTGGTACTAAGAATGAAAGACCTGACATCAATGTAATAAATAAAATTTCTTTATAATCACCGATTCCTTTAGCTCCTTCATGTTTTCCTGTGATGAAAACGACAAGGAAAGGAACGAGAATTACCATGATTGCAAGTTGTAATACAACATAAGATGCTGTCATATGTGGACTAAATCCTGTTACATTTGCTGCTGTAACCGTTGGAATTCCGATGGATCCAAATGCTACTGGTGTCGTATTGGCTACCAGGCAAACAGTTGCTGCAAAGATTGGTTCAAATCCTAATCCGCAAAGGATTCCTGCTGGAATCGCTACAGCTGTTCCGAATCCTGCCATACCTTCCATAAATCCTCCAAATCCCCATGCGATGATCAGCACAAGAACTCGTTTATCTCTTGATACAGAAGTAAGCATTTTTTTAATAAGTTCCATGTTTTTTGTATGTACGACCAAGTTGTAAGTAAACACTGCTGCCACGATAACCAGACAGATTGGCCAGATTGCCATTGCAAATCCTTCTAACCCTCCTGTGAGGACATCAATAATTTTCTGCTTCCATAAAAAAAGTGCTTCAATGACTGTAATGATCAAAGCGATCGGACAGGCTACATGTCCTGCCATCTTTAATCCGCTTAATGCAATGATCAGCCAGATGATAGGAAGCATCGCTAATAAAAAGTGAATGAACATCTTAAGTTCTCTCCTTTCTTTTCAAATATGAGCGGGTTCCGATATCCTATTTTTCAGCGTATACGCGACATAGTAAGATTGGTCCTACCAGTTACTGTACTTATATGGTAGGACCAATCCGACAAAAAGTCAAGGGATTTTTTTTGCAAAACGATTTATTCTTTTTCTATTTTCTTTTCTTTTTTGTAGAAATTGCACAAAAAAAGCAGCATTTTTACAAACATACTATTTTCAATCCAACCATTTTAAGCCATTTGTATAAATACTGTTTTTTATTTATTTGTTAATTTTTCATCAATTTCCACAAATTTCGTATTTCGAACTATTTTACGGAGTCTTTTTCTTTCGTTATACTATTTTGATATTGCTTCCATATGATCGTGGACAATATCACTGCAATATAGTCGTCAATGCCTGCCCATATATGACTCCGTCAACCGCATTTAAAAGATACAATAACGGGATCAGCTGAACTCCTTTGACCATTCCCATAGACTACGAGAATCTAGTTTAATACGATGGTTGATACACTAGATATGTGTTATATTATCTATATACTTTATAAAACGCAAAAGAAATTATCACGAGGTGAATAAATAATCATGAAAGCTTACGAACGTTTATTAAATTACGTCAAAATTTTAACTCCAAGCAATGAAAACAGCCAAACTGTCCCTTCTTCTGATTGTCAGTTTGATCTTGCCCGAGTCTTAGAAAATGAAATGAAGGAACTTGGTCTCAGTGATGTCTACTTAGATGACAAATGTTACCTATATGGCAAATTACCTGCCACAAAGGGCTATGAAAACTGTCCTGCGATCGGATTTATTGCTCATATGGATACTGTTTCTGATTTCTGTGATCACCCGATCCGCCCGATCCTTACGAAGAATTATAATGGAGAAGCTCTTCCTCTTGGAGATAGTGGTCTGGTTCTTGATCCGAAAGTTTTCCCTCATCTTTCTTCTCTCAAGGGTCGTACTTTGATCACATCGGATGGTACAACGATCCTTGGTGCAGATGATAAGGCTGGGATTGCTGAGATTCTTACGATGGTAGAACGTCTGATCAGTAAAGAGATTCCTCATGGTCCGATCAGCATTGCATTTACTCCAGATGAAGAAATTGGAAGTGGTGCTGAGTATTTTGATATCAAGCGGTTTGATGCTGATTTTGCTTATACTTTGGATGGCGATACCGAGGGTGAGATCCAGTTTGAAAATTTTAATGCCTGTAAAGTTGAGTTTGAAATCACTGGTTTTAATGTACATCCTGGTTCTTCGAAAGATACGATGATCAATGCCTCACTTGTAGCTATGGAGATCAACTCTTGTCTACCTTCTATGGAGACTCCTAGAAACACGGAAGATTATGAGGGATTCTATCATTTGATCGATATGAATGGTGATGTAAGTCATGCAACATTACATTACATTGTGAGAGATCATGATCGGGGGGTGTTTGAGGCGAAGAAACAGACATTACGTTTGATCGCGAAAAATATGAACGAAAAATGGGGTAATGGTTGCGTTACTTTAACCATTACGGATCAGTATCAAAATATGGCCGAGATTATTAAGGATTGTCCTCATTTGATCAAAAATGCAAAGAAGGCTTGTGAAAATGCTGGTGTGGCTCCATTGGTTCTGCCGATTCGCGGAGGTACAGATGGATGTCAGTTAAGTTTTCGAGGACTTCCTTGTCCGAATCTTGGAACTGGTGGACATGCTTATCATGGACCTTATGAACATATTAGCGTTGAAGGAATGGATATGTGTGCTGATGTTATTGTGGAATTGATTAAATTGTATACTGAAGGTTGTTGATGTATACACTACTTACAGACAAGATACTTCATTCTTCACTTTTCACTTCTTCACGAAACTCTTCCTGCATCCATATGATACACGTCGTCTGCGATTCCCATAGTAGATTCTCTATGGGATACTAGTACTACGGTTCTTCCTTTACTTTCTTCTTTGAGTGATTTCAAGATAATTCCTTCATTTAAAGAATCTAAGTTACTTGTTGGTTCGTCTAGTAATAACATTGGGCTGTCGTGCAGAAAGGCTCTGGCGATTCCGATTCTTTGTTTTTCTCCACCAGACAGGGTGTCTCCGAGTTCTCCGACTTCGGTGTCATAGCCATTTGGCAGGGACATGATCATGTCATGGATAGAAGCTTTTTGGGCGGCTTTTATGATTTCTTCTCTTGCTGCGCCTGGTTTTCCGATCGCTATGTTGTTGGCGATGGAGTCGTGGAAGAGTTCGGTGTCCTGAGTTACGTAGGATTGTGTGTTTCTAAGTGTCTTGGTTGGGATTTCTTTCACATTTTGGTCTGAGATCTTTATGTTTCCTTTGTTTACATCCCAGAAGCGCATCAGAAGTTTCAACAGTGTGGACTTTCCGCAACCACTTTTTCCACAGATTCCGATGACTTTTCCTTGGCTCATGTTGATATTGCAGTCTTTCAGGATGATTTCTTCATCATACGCAAAGGTTACATTTTCTACAGAAGCTCCTTCAAAAGCTAGATCAGCTTCTCCTTCTAATTCTTCTACCATTGGTTCTTCTTCGAGTAAGGATAACACTCTTTCTCCACTTGCTAATGTCTGGTTTAGATTATTTGACAGGCTTGACAATGCAGTTACTGGACCAAAAGATCCCATCATAGCAATCGTTGCAAGTAACATAGCATCAAATGTAACATTTCCTGCCTGATATAAATGATACATTAAAAAAAACATTCCAAACGAACAACAAAGAATCACAAGATCTGTGACAGCTCTTTGCATCGCTTCCATGCAATTCAGATCTTTTTGCATTTTTCCTAATTCAATGGATTTTTCACTTATTTGTGCTTTTCTTTTTTTACCTTGTCCATACTGGATCGTTTCGTCTATTCCACGAAGCGATTCTAAGACAAAACTGTTTAGATTTCCGAATCCACTTCGAAATTCCATTCCTTTTTGTCCGCCTTTGCTTCCATTCCATAGAGGGATCACACATCCTACCAGAAGATAAGAACAGACTGCAAAGATTCCTGCATAAACATGAAATTTTCCGATAAATACGACCATGATCAATGAAGTTAAAATCGCGATCATGATCGGAGAGATCGTGTGTGCATAGAATACTTCTAATAATTCAATATCGGTTGTGATGATCGAGATCAGATTTCCCTTTTCCCTGCCATCTAATTTAGCTGGGCAAAGCTTCCGAAGTACCGCAAATACCTGATGTCTGATGATCGCTAACAGTTTAAATGCGATAAAATGGTTACAATACTGTTCTGCATAATGGAGGATTCCACGCATTACTGCAAGGAAAACCAAAATGATCAGATATTTTGTCACACGCTGCCCTTTCATAGCAAGAAGTACACCGTGTCCGGCTGTGATCGTCAGGAAAATGGCACACAGATACCCTAAGGTTCCAAGAAACACTGCCGCTGTCATGATATGTGCCAGTGGTTTTACAAGACCTATCATTTTCCCCATAATCTTTATGGAACTTCTTCTTTGTTTTGTTGTATTTTCCATCTTACACCACCTTCTTCTTTAAGGAGTCATTCCATGACATATTTGCAGCATAAGATTCCAGTTCCTTCTGCTTATCAAATAAATGCTGGTATGCACCTTTTTTACGCATTAAATGTTCGTGTGTTCCCTCTTCTGCAACAATTCCGTCTTTCATCATATAAATGCAGTCAGAATCTACAACATTGGATAATCTGTGGGAAATAAACAAGATCATCTTTGTCTTTGATAATTCCCGAATGACATTCATGATCATTTCTTCACTTTCCATATCAATATTGGATGTCGCTTCGTCAAATATGTAGATCGGTGTATCAAACAGCAGCGCTCTTGCAAGTGCCAGACGCTGTCTCTGACCACCTGAGAAGTTTTCCCCGCGTTCTGACAAGACAGTCTGTAATCCATCCTGTTTTTTTAAAAATGCCAGAAGATTTACTTTCTCTAACACTTCTTCCATCTCTTCTTTGCTTGCATCTGGTTTTGCCATACGAAGATTTTCTTTGACTGTTCCTGCAAATAAATAACTGTTATGTGTGATCTTCGTCATATGGGACATCAATTCATTTTCCATAATATTGGAGATATCCACACCACCGATCTTGACACTTCCAGTATATCCACGATTTCTCGCTGTTAAGATCCCTGCCAGTGTACTTTTTCCGCAGCCAGATTCCCCAACAAAAGAAATAAAGCTGTTTGCAGGGAAGTTCATTGTGATTCCTTTTAAGATTTCACGATCTTTTTCATAAGCAAAATGAACATCATCAAGTGAAATCTCTAACTCTCCCTGTGGAAACTTGGATTCTCCGCTCTCTCCTTCTTCCAGATCAAGCAGTCCAAAAATCTTATCACTCGCTGCCATACCATTCATCGCAATGTGGAAAAATGATCCTAATAATCTTAACGGAATAAAAAATTCTGAAGCCAACAATAAAATGATCCATGCTCCGCCAATCGTGATATTTCCAGCAATATACTGATGAATCGCTGTGATCATTCCGACAGCAGCGCCACCGTAGGCTATGATATCCATGACGCTGGTTGAATTTAACTGCATTGTCAAAACTTTCATCGTGATCTTACGAAAATTCTGCGCTTCCTCATCCATCTCAACCGCTTTCATTTCATCCGCCTGATAGATCTTTAATGTTGTCATTCCCTGAAGATTCTCAAGAAAACTGTCTCCTAGTGTTGTGTATAGTCCCCAGTATTTATTCAATAATTTCTTTGCGAGTTTCTGCACCGCAACGATTGAAATCGGAATCAATGGAACGCAGATCAGCAGTACCGCACTTGCCTTTAAACTGATAAAGGATAAAATGATAAATAATGTTACTGGTGCTAAGATGCTGTAAAACAACTGCGGAAGATATTTCCCAAAATAAATTTCAAGCTGCTCCACACCTTCAGTACTCATCTGTACGACTTCTGATGTTGAAACATGTTCCCGATAAGAAGCCCCTAAACATAACAATTTCTCATAGATCTTTTCTCGTAAAATTCTTTTCACATCAACACTTGCTGCAAATGACGCCCTTGTTGCCATCTGATCACATAAGAAACGGATCGCTACTGCAACCACCAAAACCATAAATGTTGTAAGGATCACCTGATCACTCATCTGGTGCATCAAAATACAGTCCACCATTCTTCCAATGGAAAAGATCGCTGCGATCTGCCCTAATAATGCGATCCACTGCCACAGGACCATCTGTACAATATATTTTTTTGTATGGGAAAGTAATTTTACCAATCTTGTTTTAATCATATATTATTTCCTTTGCTTTCTCTTCTTTGACAGTTTCTACTTTCAATCCAAAATATAAGAAATGAAAAATCCACACGATCACAAGAACTACACGGCCGATCGGTACGTTGTTCATCATGATAAAACCGATTGCCATTAAGATCGTTACCATCGTAATGATGGACCTCTTTGTTTTCTTTGTCATTGCTTTCTCTTTTGCAAAGCTTTCTAAATGCTTCTTATAAAGACTTGTCCCTAAAAACCAATCGTGAAGTGTTTTTGAACCCTTTGCAAAGCAAAACACTGTTGCCATGTAAAATGGAACCGTCGGCAGAATTGGAAGTACAACCCCTATCGTCCCAAGCACCAGACATAAAATTCCAAGTGCCATCCACACATATCGGATCGGATTTTTTCTCATATTTTTCATCTCCTTTTCATTAATATTCTATACTGTCAGAACAAATTTCTGTCCATCGATATCTGCTACATTTAAATGAACATCGTAAAGTTCACTGATACTTTCAGTTGTGATCACATCCTTTGGATCTCCCTGTACCAACACTTTTCCGTCTTTTAATCCAATGACTTCATCAGAAAAATGAATGGCCTGATTGATCTCATGAAGTACCATCACGATCGTAATTCCGTATTCCCTGTTTAATTTCTTGACTAGTCGCAGAATATCCAACTGATAACGGATATCCAGATACGTCGTTGGCTCATCAAGGAATAAGATCTTCGTGTTCTGTGCCAGTGCCATTGCGATAAAGACTCGCTGTCTCTGGCCACCAGAAAGCTGACTTAACTCGCGGTTCCTAAATTCCTCGAGTCCTGTCACTTCGATCGCATGATCGATCAGTTTCTCATCTTCCTCACTTTTGCCGCCCATTAATTTCATATAAGGGGTACGACCATAAGAGATCAGTCGTTCCACGGTGATATCATCGGCCGCCTGATTATACTGATGAACGATCGATACTTTTCTTGCAAATTCATTTAACTTTAAATTCTTGATATTCTTTCCATGCAGAAAAACTTTTCCACGGTTTGGATTCAGATTCTTTGTCATTAGAGAAAACAGTGTTGATTTTCCACATCCATTGGCTCCCATGATCGTTGTGATCTTACCTTCTTTGATCATTAAGGAAATATCTTTTAGAATTTGATTGCTTCCATATGCAAAGGATAAGTCCCTGACTTCCATCGCTGGCTTCTCTTCTTGTAATCTTGCAAGGAGTTCTTCTTTATTTGCCATATCTTCCAGACCTCCTTAATAGTAAGATAAAGAACGGACCACCGACAACACTCATGATCACGGCAGCACTGACTTCATTTGGTGCTGCGATCGTACGTCCGATCGTGTCTGCCAGCAAAAATGTAAATGCCCCAAAAAATGCGGAAAACGGGATCAGCATCTTATGGTTGCTTCCGACTAAAATTCTTCCGATATGTGGAACGATCAATCCAAGGAAGCTGATCGCACCTGCAACGGCTGTGGAAATACTTGCAAGTAAGACTGCAACAAGTGAGATCACGATTCTTGTGACATTGACATTCACTCCCAAGCTTCTTGCGGTTTTATCTTCCAGAGATAACAGATTACATTCCTGTGTAAATAACATTGCAAGGAATAATCCTGCAACCACATATGGAAGCAATGTTGTGACATCATCCCATGTCTTCTGTGTGATATTCGCCTCAACGATTGCTGCCACACCAGTTCTGTCCCCGCCGGACATAGAATTTAAGGCACTGGATAACCCAGTAAATAAGCTATTTACTGCCACACCAGTTAAGATAATTCTCATCGGACTTAAACCACCCTTCCATGACAGACAATACACCATGAAAAATGCGACCACACCACCTGCAAATGCTGCGATCGGTGTGAAGAAATATAGTGTTGGTGCAAATGCCGTAATAATGACAGCGGTAAAACTTGCCCCGCTTGAGATACCGATAATTCCCGGATCTGCCAGTGGATTTTTCAATACCGCCTGGAATAACACACCAGAAACCGCAATGGCCGCTCCTGCTAACATTGAAATGATGATTCGTGGAAAACGCAGATCATAGATCGTTGCCACGTCTTTGTTATATTTGACAAACAGACCAGAAAAGAGCTCCCCAAATCCAACTTTCAGACTTCCGATATTAATAGAGGCAAAGAATAAAAGAATTAACAATATAATGACAACCCCAAAGGAAATCCATGCTCGCATCATTTTATTTTCCTGCCTCTCCTGATCGGCATTCCTCGAACTAACTGCTTCAAGGTCTGCTTTTTTTACCTTCTTGAAAAACATTTATTCTTTCACCTCCTGTGTTCCTTTTGTATTCTGATAAAAATCTTTTTCTAATTCACTTAATGCTTTCTTATATTTGAAGTTTGCACTCATTCCAAAGTATTCATATGTCAGATCATAAACCCGTTTGTTCTTCACAGCATCAAAATGTTTCCAGATATCGTTAGTTTCAAAGTCTTCGTTAAACATTTTTGTCACCTGATCTGGAAGTGCATGTGCCGCACGGACAATGATATCTGGTTCTTTCTTCTTCATATCCTCGGTATTGACGGTTAAAAACTCCTGATCCGTATTCTGGTAAACATTTTCACCACCGGCAAGTTTGACCAGACTTCCAACATAGGAATTCTCTGTCGCAATGACATAACTTCCTGGAAGTCCCATCAGTACGAGAGCTTTGGGATGTTTTTTATTTTTATTTCGTTTTGTATAACTTTTATAAAATGTTGTAAACTCTTTGGTCATCTTCTCGGCTTCCTGCTGCTTCCCAAAGATTTCCCCTAATTCCTGAACCGAACGGTACATTCCCTGCACACTTCTTAGATTTAAGAATGCATACTCCGTATTCTTCAGTTCTTCAAACTTTGGTTTTAAGTCAGTTTCCAGAGAAGAAGGAGCTAAGATCCAATCAGGATTTAAAGAAGATACGATTTCCATATCGGGACTCATGGCAAGTCCGACTTTCTTTACCTTTTTGTATCTTGATGGAATTTTGGAAACACTGCTCTTTGGTACACCGACAAGATCAAGATCCAGCTTGTCACAAATATCTGCAACAGCCGGAGATGTTGCGACGATCCTTGGATTGCCTGACAATGCTTTGACTTTCGCCTTTGCATTTAACACTGCCTGTTTTTCCTTTGGATCTGTGATCTCAAGCATAGTTTCCACGCTCTCTCCCTGACTGCTCTTTTTGCTATCTTTTGGATGCTGGTTTACACAACCTGTCAGGAAACAAGAGGAAATTGCAAGCAACAGGATCAAAAAAATGCTCGGATATTTTCTTAATTTAGTTTTCATCGTTGTAAATCTCATCATATTCATCCTGATCACCACCCCATTTATCCCAGTTTTTGCGGTAATAGTAAACGATCATCGCTGCCACTCCAAGTAAGACCAATCCTGAAAATGTCATAGAAACCATTAAGATCAAAATCCATGTTCCCACAGACTTTTCAGAAGATGTTTTCTTCTTTGTGGTCGTCTTCGGTGCCGTAGATAAACTCAGTCCCTGGGCGTTGCTTAAGGAATCGTCACTGCTTTGTGTGTCAGCTCCTTGGGATGCGGTTGTTGTCTGCTGACTGGCTGTATTATTTGTGTCAGCTGTTGTCTGTGTCTGGTTATTGTTTGATGTCTGCGTATCAGAAGATGATGTTGTAACCATCAACGCTTTCATGCCTACGGAATTTCCTGTGGTGTAATTACCTGGATAGAAATAGAAGATGACGTTTCTTCCCATTGGTTTTACGTACATGGAACAGCGGATGATGCTGTCTTGGGATGAAAGTTTGATCCTTAAATCTTTTGTTGTTCCATTATTATCTTTTCCTGTCGCTGTCTGTGTTACAGATTGTGCTTGAAATCTTGATTCTCCTCGTTTCTGCACGGAAAAACTCAGATCAGATGTATAATCTACAAGGCTTATACGAAATGTCAGATAATAATCTCCAGCGTCTGTTACCTCTAATAATCCTTTGGATGATATTGCTCCTTCGACCATTCCCTGCCCAGTTGCTTTCGATGAACTTCCTCCAGAATCTTCTACTTTTCCAGTCACGGGATGCTGATATGTTCTTGCAATCTGACAACTGTAGACATTTCCTGATGCTGCTTTTACATCTTTTGAAAGACTCTCAAAAGACAGGAGCACCACTAGAATCAATATCCAGTTTTTTAATTGAACAATATGTTTTTTCATTTTTATAATCCCCTGCTCCTCGCTTTATAAACTATACCTAGAATAGAAAGTAATACACTCATGATCGATGGTACTATGATCGGTGTTTCTTCCTCATCTTCCTGTAATGTCTGACTTCCACTGTTTGTTGATGTTGAAACCTGATCAGTATTAAGACTTCTTTCTTCCACAGCTGATTGTCCCTGTACATTGGATTGTGTTGTCTCTGGTAATTTTGAACTTTGAATCGTAACTTTCTCATGACTTCCTGCTGAAGAAGTATTTGAAGAATTTGTTGTCATTGTAGTACTGCTTTTTTCTGTATTTTTATCATTTGATACAAATTCCTTTGAATTTTTTACTGCCTTTATAGAATTAAAGTCTAATTTCAGATATAAAGCCTGTGTACCACTTCCCGGACTGATCGCATCCATGATCGGAACAAACACTTGTAATGGCACATATCCGTCATTTTTTGCTTTTGATATCAATGGAAATGTTACCTGGTCTGGGTAATCACTTCCATAAGAATCTCTGACTTTCTTTCCTTTTGTGTCTTTTTGATAAGAATCTACGGTTACATTTTTTAACGAACCTGTTGGTACCTTATATTGATCGATCTTATAAGTATTCGTAAAGTATTTGATCTTGCTTAAATAGCCGTAACTTGAACTAATATTCAATCCTTTAAAATCAAGTGTTATATCATATTTTCCATTTTTGACTGTGAGTTTTATCTTATGATTGATTGCTTCATTTGCCATGGACTCTGTCTTCTTATCTGTCTTTAACATCTTGCCAGAAATACTGTAAATCCCATCTTCTAATTTCTTTATATTTAGCTTTGATTTCCTTGTTGTAGTTTTCTTAACTTGGCTTTCCTTTGCTGTAGTTGTTGTTTGTTTGTCTTGCTGCGTTGTAACAGATGACTCAATTTTCATCTCGTCACTTACCTTCTTTAATGTATTCCAGTCAAATTGAAATCTTGCATATTGAAGACCGCTCCCTTTGCTGATTGCTTCCATAACAGGCACATAAACTTGAACCCACATCTCTTCTTGTTGATAATTCACTGGAAAATTCATGTAATGTGGATATAGTTTCCCTTTTACCTTAGAATCTGTCCCTGTCTTAGGATCATTATAGCTGTCATATGTATTTTCAAAATATGATTCTATATTTATTGGGATCGGTGTTTCATTTTCTGGTGCCTCAATCTTTCCAGATGTTGTCTTCCAATTTGGAAAATAAGACATCTGGGCAAGATATCCTGTAAAATTAATCTTTCCTAATTTTGTACTCAGTGCCTTGCATTCTGCTCTTACTGTATAAGTTCCATTCTTTACGATCAATTGTATTGGCTGAACAATCCCCGCATTTCCCATAGAAGCCTGATCTGATGAGGCACTTCTTAAGAAACTTTGCATGGTATAAGTTCCATCTTCTAATATATTTTTTTCATCCGCTGCTGCCTTATGATCTACAAATGCAAAACCGGCCAGACAGCATAATATAACGGAAATGACACAGCTGACAAAGCAAAAATATTGTGCTTTCTTCATGATTTTTTCTACTCTTTTATGGGGACTATAAAGCCCCTGTAGATTTACAGCGGCTTTATCATATGTTTCCTGTTACTTTTTAATTTTTACAGAAACTGCTTTTGAATATTTACTATATGTTACTTTCTTTCCTGCTTTTTTAATTGCACGGACTTTATAATAATATTTCTTTTTCTTTTTCAGTTTCTTATTTTTAAATTTTGTTGTCGAAGCTTTTGTGATCATCTTAACTGCTTTGTATTTACCATTCTTCTTTGTCGCACGATATACAACATATCCTGTTGCACTTTTGACTTTCTTCCATGTTACTGTTGCCGTTTTCTTGGAAGAATTCTTAACTTTCAGACCTGTGACTGCTGCTAACTTCACAGTCGTTGTCGTCTGTGTTGCAGTTGGCTTCTGGACTGTTGCAGCTGGCTTCTGAACTGTTGTTGATGGTTTTTGCTCCTCTTTCTTTGGTGCTTCTTCTGTTACATCTTCACTGCTAAAATCTTTATCATCTGCTGTTGTTTTAACGACTGATGTAAAATCTAAGGAAAGATTCATTTTCTGAGTTCCCATTCCTGATGCAATGCTGTCCATAATTGGTATAAATACCTGCATTGGTGCAATTCCTGTTTCTACAGCTTCATCTGTCAATGGGAATGTTACAAGATCAGGATAATTGCTTCCAAATTCATCGGATACAATGTCACCATTCGTGTTTTTCTGAACCTGGTCAACTGTAACGTCTTTTTCTGTTCCATTTTCAATGTACTGAATCTTATTTAAGTATCCATGGAATGTCTGTCCACCGAATGGAATATTCATTGCCTTTAAGTTTAATGTGACATAATATTTTCCATCTTTTACTGTTAACTTTACTTTATGTGCGATCGCATCATTTGCCATTGATAGATCTTTTCCATTTGTTTTTAACATCTTTGCATCTACTTTATAGATTCCATCAGAAAGCACTTCTTTGTCTTTCTTTTCTTTTAATGTATCCCAATATAATGTGATCACAGCATCTGTATCAAATTTTCCATGATCAAATGTAATTCCGCCATGTTCACCACTTAAATTACTCATTGCTGGTACATACATTTTAAAGTTTGCTTTGTAAGTTAATTCTGGTTTATCACCTGTTAATGGCATATTTACAGTTGTTACACTCTCACCATCTTTTGTCTCTTCGGATCCTTCTTTTGTCAGATCTGATCCATTATAATACCCATTAAAAACTAATACATCCATTGCTTCTTTTGTAACCACTGGATATGATAATGTCATCTTTCCATTTTTATCAACCTTTAATGTTGCTGTTACTTTATTCTCAGAATTTGCTGCAGACAAGCTATGTTCTACTGTACTTGTCATATTTTTCATCTGAATCTCATAAGTACCTTCTTCCACTGTTTCTGGTGCTGGTGCAAGAACTTCCTCTTTTAATGTTAATCCTAGAGATTCCATAACTGCATTTTTGATCGCGGAAGCACTTGTTGTTGCTCCAGATACTGTATCGACTTTGTCAAAGGAATTCTGATCTGTGATATCAAGACCTTGTATCTGATCTTTTATTTTATTGATCGCTTTTGGCAGATAGATATTTTCATTTTCTTCTGCATATTTTCCTTCGAAATTTTCTCCTTTAATCTGAAGATCTGTCACTTTTCCATCTTTGTATGTAACAGTTGTTTTAATATCGTATCCACCGAACTGCGCAATATGAATCGTATTTTCTTTTGTTCCATCTGATACGTTTTCATTTCCCTTAAGACTTGCATAATCAACCTTTAAAAATGCATCTGTTCCCATTCCCATTGGGCTGATCGTCATATGAAGATAGATACCATCGGTTGTCTTTACACTCTCTGAAATTGTAAATTTAATCTTTGTTGGATTACCAGCTTCATCTGTTTCCTCAACAGTCACATCTTTTGTTTCTGATTTTATATCATTTCCCTGATAAACTTTTAAATCCTTTGCTGCACCTGTCATTCCATAAAGATTTAATGCTTTTAATTCAACTTCTAAACTTGCTGTTCCATCTTCTGCTACTTCTAATGTTGCATTTTCACCTACAGCCCCGGCCGCCATTGAATTCTGTTCAACATTATCTGCTTTTTTTAACGACACTGGAACTGTATAAGAACCAGCTGACAAACTTATTTTGTTTGTTCCAAATGCATTAGACACTGCTGCCTTTACAATTGCTGGATGTGCTACATATATAGGTGTCGCTGTTCCAGCCATTGCAACAGCTAACAATAATGGCATGATTTTTTTCTTTACATGATATTTAGTTTTTCTCATAATCTCTCCTTCTCTTAATTTATAAGCATTATCGGTTAGTTTTAATTAACTCACTTCTTTTTATCATGCATCAATATTCTCCGTCAACGAAAACAAGTTTTTCAAAATCGTTCATATCTGATATTTTAAATTTAAATTTTTTTAAAAAACACGTGTTTTTGCCATTTATCATAGAAACACATGGTGTTGCACGCCTGCAACACCATGTGTTTTATTGATAATTCTTCTCATTTATTTTTTGATAGATATGCTTTTCTTTGAAGAGAATACAATTTATACTTTTGACACTTATATCATCAGCTTCCATGTTGAATTGCAAAACTAAATTCCAGTCTATTTAAGTCAAAACCAGAAGTTAGTTTTGCAAACTTCCCCCAGAAATTACTATTGCAAATAAAAAATTATGATATATTAATGGTTCAGTAACAGAGTCTGAATGGCGTATTTTAAGGAGAAAATACCATGGCTAAAAATACTCATTTAACTCTTGAAGATAGAATCATTATTGAAGTCTCTCTGAAAAATGGAGAGTCCTTTGCTGAGATTGGCAGAAAATTAGAAAAAGATCCTTCTACCATCTCTAAGGAAGTTCGTAATCATATTAAGATCGTTCGTAATAAAAGTTATAATCCTTGTGCAAACCGGGCATCTTGTTTCAAAATCGCAACTGTATGTAAATCTTGCTCTGCTCAATTCCGCTATCTATGCAAACGTTGCGTTGAATATCGCTGTTATGAACTTTGTACAGATTTCGTTGAACTGACCTGCCAGAGATTAAAGAAACCACCTTATATTTGCGATAATTGTATCAGACGTATGCGTTGCAAACTAGAACGCCATCTTTACAGCGGAAAAAACGCACAGGATGAATATGAAGCAATGCGCTCTGAAAGCAGACAGGGAATCTCTGTTTCTGCAGAAGAACTAAATCGGATTGACCAGATTGTTTCGCCACTTATAAAACAGGGACAATCCATCCATATGATATGCGTGAATCATGCAGATGAGATCATGCTGGACGAAAAAACAATCTACAATTATATTGATGCAGGATTGCTGTCTGTCCGTAATATTGATCTTCCACGGAAAGTCCGTTATCGAAAACGCCCGAAGAAAAAAACAGTTAAAGTTGACAAAGCTTGTTTCCGTGGTCGTAGTTATGAAGATTTTCAGAATCATTTAGCTGCTGATCCAGATGTACCTGTTGTGGAAATGGATTCTGTCATCGGTAGTCAGGGTGGGAAAGTCCTTCTGACGATTTATTTCAGAACCAGTAGTCTGATGCTTGCATTTCTCAGGGATGCAAATACCGCAAGGTCAGTTTCTGAAATCTTTGAACATTTATATGAAGTTCTGGGGCATGGAACATTTACTAACTTATTTCCAGTGATCCTTACAGATCGTGGAAGTGAATTTACAGATCCACTGGCAATCGAATTTAATAAAGAGAATCGAAGAAGAACTCATGTTTTTTATTGCGATCCCCAACGTTCTGATCAAAAAGGAAGTTGTGAAGTTACCCATGAAATGATCCGGCGTATCTTGCCACAGGGAACATCCTTTGATGCGTTGAAACAAAAAGACATTGATCTGATGATGAGCCATATCAATTCGTACACAAGAAAAAAGCTGAACAATCAGTCTGCGTACGAACTGTTCAGCTTTCTTCATGGTCAGGAAATCCTTGAAAAACTTAAGATCAAGGAAATTCCTGCAGATAAAATCAACATGACCCCTCTGTTATTGAAAAAATAAAGAAGACAAACGCCATTCAGCATGGAAATAACGACAAAAAGAGGGGTGAAATTTACCTTTGCGAAAAAATAAACTCTAAATTCGACCTCTGGTTTTTGTGACTTCTTTTTTTCAGAAAAGATCATCTTAAAAGAAAGCATAACAGTTTTTAAACTAAAAAACAATTCGTTTGGAAAAGTAATTTCCAGAAAATATATGTTTGCAATACTAACTTCCAGAATGTCAATGAAATTTCATGAAATATTGGTTCAAAAACGTAGCTGATAACATTTATATTTATCCAAAATCGGCTCCCAGGAATTTAATTTTGCAAACCAGAACCTCAGATTGTAATTCATCCCATCAGCTTCCATTTATATCCATTCCACAGATTCTATTCTATTAATAGCTACATTTTCATCCTCATTTATTATATAATTTTATTATGAATAATATACAGAAAGGACTCTATCATATGAACTCTGAAAATTATGGTACTCATATCAAACATATCCGTCAAAAAATGGGTTTAACACAAAATCAAGTTGCTGAGGCTCTTGGTGTAACGCCTGGTTATATCAGCAATGTAGAAAATAACCGTACTGCTATGTCTCTGCGTATTTTAACATATTATGCAAAGCTTTGTGGCTGCTCTCTGGATTCTCTCGTTGGTACTCTGGATCCGGAATATTCAGAAACTGCGCTTGATCGTAAGCTTTATAATGCGATTATGCAGCTTGATGTGGATACGAAAGAAAAACTACTGAAAACGATTGAATTGTGGAATTTGTAGAGTAGACTTGCCTGTATGTGGCAGAAATAAAAGAAAGATAGCATGTGAGCAACAATCGAATTCCATAGGAGTTTTGATAGAATCGCAGCTGGATCGCAATGTCATTAAG
>ERZ772878.646-NODE-646-length-27874-cov-2.58442_pt1 | contig 27874 bp, 23 predicted proteins | sample MGYA00580578_ERZ772878 | MGnify/ENA primary metagenome ERZ772878 (study PRJEB29015, sample SAMEA2737686) | human gut metagenome | biome: human gut; feature: human-associated habitat; material: faeces | place: China | collected 2012 ...
GGGCTTGCAAATATGGGAGATTCAAAAAAAACCGATATCAGTAGAGCTTATGATCCTGACGATATGAAGGAATTTTGCATTGAAGTAAGTGATAACACTCTTCCAAACTCTACTTATCAGACTGGTGTAACTAACTTAGATGGTACTATAAAGTATCCAATTAGTAAGACTGAATGGGCAAGTGGTAATACGGCTTATGATTCTTTATATAATAATTGGGATGGTTCTTTTGAATTCAGATATGATTGTTGTGGAGATTCAAAAGATGGACAGTCAATTTCTTCCGATGAAGAAAAAGAGAAAATCAGAACAAATAATCGTCAAATTTGGCGTGACTTCTATGAATTTGTTATTACTTCTACTGATGAAGAATTCGTAAATAACCTTAAAAACTGGTTTATTGTAGAATCAGCAACTTATTTTTACCTTTACACTCTTAGATATACAATGATTGATAATCGCGCAAAAAATGTATTCTATCATTGGGCGAAACATTATATCACAACTGAAGAAGCCTCTGAAATGGGAGATAAAGCGAATTATTATATTATTGATGATGCAGCGGCTAAAATTAACAATGGCTATCGTTTTGACCTGTGGGATTATGACAACGATACAGGCTGGGGAATCAATAATAGTGGCGAGCTTACTATGACTTATGGCAAGGAAGATACTGATTATCGTACAGAAGGAGATCCATCTTCTGGTTATGTTTTCAATGCTGCTGAATGTGTATTTTTCTGTCGTATTCGTAATCTTATGGGTTCACAGCTTCGTACTATGTATGCTTCTTGTGAGTCAAAAGGATGTTGGAGTGCGACATCTCTGATTAATCAATTCGATTCTAAGCAGAACGAATGGTGTGAGGAATTATGGAGACTTGACTATGTTCGTAAATACGAAAGAACCTATCGTGATGGCAACACTCGTTTCTTGGAACAGATGATGAATGGTAAGAAGAAATATCAGCGCCGTCAGTTTGAACGTGATCAGGAAATTTATATGGCAACAAAATTTGTCGGAACGTCTATTACTTCTGATCAGATTATGTTCCGTTGTAACACTCCTGTAGGTGCGGTTGTATCTCCTGATTATACACTTCACTTAACTCCATATTCTAATATGTATCTTGACGTAATGTTCGGTAATTCCTCTGTAAAACAGATTAGAGCAAAAGCAGGTCAGACATATGACATTACTTGTCCTTACACAACTATGGATGATACTGCCGTACTGGTTTATGCAGCTTCCAGAATTCAGTCTATGGGTGATGTATCTACATGTTATATTCATGACAATGACTTCTCTAAAGCTGAAAAGCTGAAAGAACTTATCATTGGTAATACTACAGAAGGATACTCCAACACATTCTTAACCAATCTTGTTATTGGAAACAATAAACTTCTTGAAAAACTCGATATCAGAAACACGCCAAATCTTACAACCAGTTTAGACTTCTCTAAGTGCTTAAACCTGAAAGAACTGTATGCTACTGGTTCTGGTTTAACAGGTGTACTGTTTGCGAATGGTGGTAAGATTGCCACTGCTCTTCTGCCAGATACTCTTACATCTATCAAGATGCAGAACCTTATGTATTTGACAGACTTAGAGATTGCAGGTTATGACAAGATCGCAACTATGGTTCTTGAGAACTGTAATGTCGTAGATTGTAAGTCTCTGATTGAGAAATCTAAGAACGTAAACCGTGTAAGAATTACAGGTATCAATTGGACTCTGACAGATACTTCTCTATTAGATAAGATTTACGGTATGAAAGGTATTGATCGTAACGGATATAATACTGATCAGTCTGTACTTGCAGGTGCAGTTCATGTTCCTGTAATGAGAGAAAAGAAACTTGCTGAGTACAAAGCGGCATGGCCTGATCTCGAACTTACATATGACACTTTGGTAGAACAATTCACCATTTTATTCAAAAATGATGATGGCTCTATTCTTGATACACAGTATGTTGATAAAGGCGAAACTCCTGTCGATCCTCTGACAAGGGAAGAAAACCCGATTTCAACGCCTACGAAAAAGTCTACAGCTAAGAATAATTTTACGTTTGCTGGATGGGACAAAAATTTCATTACAGCCTTTTCTGACGCTGTTTACACTGCAACTTATACTTCTACTATCAGAAAGTATACTATACGTTACATTTCCAAGGGAACAGTTAAGGAAACTATCACCGCCGAGTATGGTTCAACTGTATTCTATAGCAAAGATATTCCTGTATACACTGCTGAGGAAAGTGCATATAAGTATTATCTTTTTGACAGATGGGACTCTAGTGGTTATGTGACTGGCGATAAGGACATTAATGCAGTATTCGACTCCTGTGAATACGTTCAGGATTACTTCAAGGGCAAAGATATTAGCACTATGCGCCCTGTAGAAATTTACGCCATGACGAAACTGACAAAAGAACAGGAAGTTGTATCTGAGAAAGATAGTATCTCATTTGACATGGGTACTGACTATACTTTTGAAGATATTGAAGAGAATACGCTGATCAACCAGGAAACTGTATTTACAGGAAGTAACTATGTGGATACAAAGTTATCTCTGATTGATGAAGATAAAGACTTTGTACTGGCAGTAGACTATATGTTTGCCACAAATAACACCACTGGTTCTACTCTTATGCAGTGTTATAAGTCTGATGGTTCTCTCGGATTTAAACTTTGGCAGAACACGCAGCCACAGATTAACTGGAATACCTCTTCTACAGCCGTATCCAATACTGGTAAACGTGATATTCTTGTAATTCGGCATATTGCTGGTGAAAAAGTTCTGCATGTATATCAGGGTAACTTACCAGAAGAAACTATTGTATACTCTCAGCTTACCAGTAATAAGTCTGCTATTGCAACCAGTACACTCGTGTTTGGATGCTCTAAGGCAGATGATGGTGCTTATGAGAATTACGGAAAGGGAACAATCTACTGGGCCAAGTTATGGAATGCAGACTTAGGTGATACTGCTTGCCGTAATTTAGCTGCATGGACACATGAAAGCATCGAATTAGAAATGTATGCATTTAAGAGATATTATCTCAGTGACAACTCTGGTTCTCGTACTTCTATGTCCTTTATCTCTTCTCATGTCTTATCCAACATGATGAGGTTGAATGCAACTTCTACCAATGCCAGTGGTTGGGCTAAAATGGATCTGAATAAGTTCCTAAATGGCAGGTTCTACAATGCAATTCCTGTACAGTGGAGACAGTTGCTTAAACAGGCAAAGATCCAGTCTACTGCTGGTGAAAAATCCAGTGAGACAGTTACTTCCAACTGCTATGTAGCAATTCCTGCTGCAATCGAAGTAGAGGGTGCAATGAACTTTGAGCCTTATAATTATGAAGGCTCTGTTATTCCATTTATTACTTCTGACACAGCAAGAGTTAGAACGGATGCAACTGGTACTGCTGTATCTTACTGGCTGAGATCTCCGAATATCGGATATAACACCTACGTTTGGTCCGTAAATTCAGATGGCTCTACCAGTGGATATAAGTTACCAAACCAGGAAGCAGGAGTTGTAATCATTTTAAGTATCTAAAAATTATGGGGCGTACTTCGGTGCGTCCCTTTTCTTATGGAGGTAGTTATGTTTTACAAAGTTATAAAAAATCGAAATGTGATAGATGTACTCTCTTCTATTCAGTTCGTAAGGTTTCAGCCAAAGCACAAAATCCTCCTGTTGTGCGATGAGGAACATGCACAGGGTATCCTCTCTTCTACTGGTGATACAGCGTATCATATTCCTTCTTTGGAGCCATTTCATGTTGATGACTTTGCGACTGTAACTTTAGAAGAAATTACAGAGCACGAATATAATCAGTTGAAACAGGCTCATTGCATGTCACCAGAAGAGATTATCGACAATTATACAATGAATTTGTTTGAACAGGGGGTGCTGTGATGACAGAATTTGTAGAGAGTCTAAAAAGACTTTACCAGGATAAAAAGGTTTTAAAAATGGAACAGTTGAACAAACTCCTCTCCGATGGAAAGATCTCGAAGCAGGATTTTGAATATATCACACGAAAGGAGGAATGAAATGTTTACTGTTTTAATTCAGAATGATAACAGCGCCAATGTTACAGAGCGTCAGCGCATCATGCAGAATTCCAAATTGGTAGACGTATTACAGATTGTAGTACCAAAGTTATACGGTGAACTGGATATGTCTCAGTATTCTGCACGTTTGGAGTATCTGACTCCGATCACGCATAAGCATAACTATGTCGAATTAGAGATTGCTGATGCTGAATATAAGACCGATTATCTGTTGTATAAGATGAGAATTGACACCAATCTCACTGCAGAAGTGGGTGATGTGGAATTTATGATGACTTTCATTGATGTTGAAATGACTGATGATGGAATTGTAGAAACACCTGTAAGAAAGACAGATACGTTTACTATGCCGATTATCGCTATTGCAGATTGGTTCTCTGCGCCTGATTCTGCTCTGTCTGCATTAGATCAGCGTATCATTGCTAACCAGCAGGCAATTAAAGCTATGGCTGATCTACAGTCTACTATTGCAGAAAGCAAATTAGATGACATCAAGTTAGACACTGATGCCAAGAAAATTTATGGTACTGCCAATGGTGTTAAGAAAGGTGTCGGCATCTCAGTTAGCGATCTTGGTGATGCAATCGCAGATAACACCGAAGATGGTATGGTTTTGGTAAATACATACGGGGAGGAAAATGAATAATGGCTACTGCTGCAAAAAAATCTACGCAGAGAGCCAAATTTTCTTATGTCAATCGTGAAGATATTACAAAGCTAATCAATAACGGCAACATAGATGCCAACGACATTATTTACACAAAAGACACTCATGAAAATATATTCATTGGCTCTGATCTGTCTATCAATCCAATTCGTTCTAAAATCTACCGTTTCTCAGATGTTTCCAGTGCTGAAAAATCTTTAAATACCGCCACAGATACATATGAAGGTCAGATTGTCGCTATCTTAACTGACGGTGCTTACACTGCTTATATTGTCAATAAAAATACTGGTGGTTCTTATTACGTAACCAAGTTAAGTGAAGATGCTAAGACTCTGAACTATGACAATCTAGGTAACAGACCTATCGATAACTTAGATGGTACTTTAGATAATCCGATTACCATCTCAGACCTGGCAACCGGTATTTATAAAATTCGTGGACAGTATAAGATCTGTTTAGGAGACATTACTACTTACTTATCTTCTAATGATAATTTCTTTATAGTCGATCATGATGGTACGGAAGTGGCTATTCGTAAAATCACAGCTCACAACATCATCGATTATACCGTTTCTGAAAATTCTATTGTTTCTCAGACTAATATCCCAACAAGAGAATGGATCGAATCCCAAGGCTATGTAACAGAAGCTTCTGTTAATGAAAAGATTGCAGCTTTGAATTTCATGACAAAAGAAGAAGTTGCTGAGTATGTCCAGAATGAAGTTCTGGCAAATCTTGAACCACTTATTGATAAACGGATTGATCTCAAACTAAATGAAAGCTTCTCACAAGTAGAGGCTTCCGATATATCTTATCTTTTCTAATAAATAAAGGAGGAAATATGGCAACAACAAAATTTACCTATGTGTCTCTGGAAAACCTTCAGCAGTATGACAGTCTTCTGAAGCCGTTTATCGAGGGAAAAATTTCTGATGCAGTAAAAGGTTCTTTAAAGACCGTTGCAATTGAAGGTAATACACTTAAATTTTACACTGTCGCAGAGCCGGTTGGCTCTACTGCACCTGCATACACCATCGAACTGCCAGAAGCAGATCTGAGTGACCTGATCCATAAGATCAAAAATGCTACTGTTGGTGATGTTGTAATTGCTAATGCAGACGGCACTATCTCTGATGGTGGTGTTAAACTGACTGACCTTGCAAAGTCTTCTGATGTAACTGCAGAAATCGGTACTGCAAAAGGGGATCTTGAGAAGAAAATCAAGGCTAATACAGATGCCATCACTAAGTTAAATGATTCTGACACTACAGAGGGTTCTGTAGCAAAGGCTGTTAAAGACGCAAAAGATGCTCTGCAGGCTAACATCGATGCCAACAAAAGAGATGTCGATGGTAAGATTGGTAACTTAGATGATCTGACTACTACCGCAAAGGGAGACCTTGTTAGTGCGATCACTGAGGTCAAAAAGGATGTTGACTCTGCGACTGGCGGTGCAAAGGTAACTGTAGATACCACTACTACCACCGAGGGTGCTGCTAAGTCTTATACCATCAAACAGGGTGGAAAGAAAGTAGCAACCATCGACATCCCGAAGGATATGGTTGTTAAGTCTGGTGCTGTAGAGACCAATCCTACTGGACAGCCAGCAGGTACATATCTCGTATTAACACTGGCAAATGTTACTGAGGATAAAATTTATATCAATGTTGGTAAACTGGTAGATATTTATACCGCCCAGAAGAATGCTGCTCAGATCCAGTTAGCAATTGACTCTGCAACTAGAGAAATCAGTGCAACTATCGTAGCAGGTTCTGTAGGCACTACTGAGTTAGCCGATGGTGCTATCACTACCGTTAAGATTGCCGATGGTAACATCACCAAGGTAAAACTGGCTAAAGATGTACAGGCATCTCTTGGCAAAGCTGATACTGCTTTACAGGCGGCTGATATTGCCGATCTGAAAAAAGATGTTGCAGCTAATAAGGCTTCTCTGGCTACCGGCGGTGAAACCTATAACAAAATCCAGGCTAATACAGAAGCAATTGCTACAGCTCAGGCAAGCATCAATGAGTTAAAAGGCAAGGTTTCTGACCTTGAATCTGTAGAATATGTAGCTGCCACCGAAGAGCAGATTAAGGCATTGTTCCCTAATGCTCAGGCATAATTTGAGGACGGATTTATTTCTGTCCTCTTTCTGATTGGAGACATCTCATGGAAAAAATATATATTGGCTTGGATGGGCTTCAATGGTATGACGGTTGGATTAAAGACTATATATCCAAGCAAATAAAAGAAAACGAAAAACAGGTTGTAATCAATGAAGATTCCTACTTGCAATTTCCTACTATCGGCAGTCCTGAATGTCTCTATGTAGATACTACAGCAAATAAGGTTTATCGATGGGATGATACAAATCTGAAATATTTTACAGTAGGAAGTGATTACAACGAAATTGAAATTATTGACGGGACTGGGAAGTAGAATTTCCAGTCTATTTTATGACAGAAGGCGAGAACACTCGCCACTTTAGTGGTGAGATGAATCGCCGCTAGAATGGAGAATATACATATGAGGTGATAATCATGGAAGTAATTCACGGTAGAGGATATGTATATTAAAATCAAAAAACGAAAGTGATGTGAAGAGAGTGGAAAAGGCTTATAAATACAGAATCTATCCAAATAAAAGGCAGAAAGAAATTATCGCGAAGACATTTGGGTGTTGTAGATTTGTATACAACAAATATCTTGCAAAACGCATTGAATTATACGAAAAAGAAAAAGAATCCTTTTCGTATGTCGAATGCGCCAATGATATGAAAAATTTGAAGTCTGAACTTGAATGGCTAAAAGAAGTTGATTCCACCGCTCTTCAATCCTCGCTTAGAGATTTAGATTCTGCCTATCAAAAGTTTTTTAAAAGACATACAGGTTATCCGAAATTTAAGTCTAAGAAGACGCATAGATTTTCATACAAATCCAAATGTGTGAATGGAAATATTCAGTATTATGGTAAACATATTAAACTTCCAAAACTCGGAATGGTTAAAACAAAGAATAAGCTTGTTCCAGATGGAAGAATTTTAAATGCTACCGTCTCACAGGAACCTAGCGGAAAATATTATGTGTCACTGTGCTGCACTGATGTGGAAATTAAACCATTTGAAAAGACTGGTAATTCTATTGGTCTTGATTTAGGAATTAAAGAGTTCTGCATAACCTCTGATGGTGAAATGATTTCAAATCCGAAATATCTTAAAAAGTCATTGGACAAGCTTGTCAAGTTGCAAAGAGAACTGTCTCGAAAATCAAAAGGCGGTTCAAATCGTAATAAAGCAAGAATTAAGGTTGCTAGACTTCATGAGAAAATTTCAAATCAACGCAAAGATTTCTTACAGAAATTATCTACGGAACTAATCAGGCAGAATGATGTTGTCTGTATCGAAGATTTACAGATTAAGAATATGATTAAAAATCATAAACTTGCAAGGTCTATTTCCGATGTATCATGGTCTGAATTTGTGCGACAGTTACAGTATAAGGCTTCCTGGTATGGCAGGGATATTGTAAAGGTAGATAAATTCTTTGCAAGCTCACAGACATGTAGTATCTGTGGATATGTAAATAAAGAAACAAAGAATCTTGGTATCCGTGAATGGGATTGTCCACAATGCAGGACACATCATGATCGTGATATAAATGCTGCTATGAATATCTTGAATGAAGGATTAAGAATTTTAGCAGCGTAATAATTTAAGAACGGCTGGAACAGTCGGGATAGCTTGGTAAATATTCTTGCAATATTAAGAAGTTCCCAAGAATCACACCGCTTTAGCGGTGTGAGGTTCAATAAGAAAAGAAAGGCGGTGAAAAGATAATATGGATTTGTTTTCAATTGAGAAAACGAATGTTACTGGGAATCCTGCGATACTGAATGACAGTGCAAAGATGGCATTACAAGGATTAACTGTATATGGACGAAGTAATCAAACGAAAACAACGGGTGCGCAGCTATTTTGTCCTGTTATTGACAATATTAGTATGAACAATGTAACTGTACAGTTTTCCGATTCTGGGAAAACAATGAAAGCAGTTGGAACCGCCACAGCTAGTAGCCAATTTCAAATCGGGAAACCTATAGTAATGTCTCCTGGTGAGGAATATACTTACTCAGCCGACAGATCAAATGGTTTTGAAAATATATGGATTGAAAGTCCAAACAAAATCCAATTTGGATGGTGGGGAAAGAATATTAGCAATCGCAGTACATTTACAGTTCCTGATACTGTAGAAGAAAAAACAGAATGCATTATGTACGCATCTATTGGCAAAGATGTTTATTATAATTTTATTTTAAATAATCCTATGCTCAACAAAGGCACTACTGCTCTTCCATGGGAACCATATACTGGTGCAAAAGTATCCCCTTCTTTAGAATATCCACAAGAAATTACTAATGCAAAGCCTGAGTTGTATTTTACTGGAAAGAATTTAATTGATTATATCGATATTGAGTGGGAAAGAAAAGGTTGGCAGGGTTGGTATAAAAATGAAAATAGATTGCTTACAGTTTGTGCAAAACATGGTTGGTGTAACCTTGTTTTTGAAAGTCCTGTCCAAGGAAAACAAGTTACTCTGTCTGTGACATATAGGCAAATAGATACTAATGATCCTGAAACCAACGTAGATTATGCGTTCAGCATTATGTCAAATAATGATAATACCTATCCTGTTAGTGATCAAATTTTTTATAAGATATCTTCTCCAAGCACAGAGTTTAAACGTGTTTCTGCTACTTTCACATCTCAAAAATATATCGGATTTTTCATGAAAGTAAGTACCGAGGGTCAAACTGCGGGCTTATATCGTACCATTGAAATCAAAGACATTCAGCTCGAATTAGGATCTACAGCAACTCCATATAAATCTTACCCCCCCCCCTCCAATCTCTGACCCTAAATTTAAACAACGGATTACCAGGTATTCCTGTTTCATCTGATGGTAATTATACAGACGATACAGGACAGCAATGGATCTGTGATGAAGTAGATCTGGAGAGGGGCGTATATGTGCAGAGGGTGTATTCCGTTATTGTTGATGGAGTAAATGTAACTTTTTCGCAAGCAGGACAATATTGCAATATGAATTTGAGAAAATTGCCAAGTGCGAAGATAATTAGCGGAACGAGTCAAAGGATCGAGGCTAGGAGTACATTTACTTCAGAGACATGGAATTTCAACCAAGAAATGGGCTTTTTATATCTTGCAAAAGAAAATTATGCGGAAACTATTAACGAATCCTGCAAAGAACATAGTGGAGAAGTAATGTATGCCCTTGCAACTCCTATCGAAACTCCTCTCACAGATTCTGATATAGTAACTTATAACTCAATTCGCACTTATGACGGCACCACTGTAGTTAGGGCTACAGATGATGTCGGATTAAGCGTTACATATGGAAGGAAAATTAATATGGCGAATACTACTTTAAAAACACGTATTATTTTAAACAACAAAACCACCGATGAGTGGGCGCAAGCCGCCACATTTGTCGGTTTGAAAGGCGAATTTCTTGTAGACTCTTCTACGAGAAAGATCAAGATCGGTGATGGTGCGACTGCTTATCCTGATCTGCCATTCGTCAATTTAACTCCTGAAGAGGTGGATTCTTTAATCAAAGCGGCTTCTCATAGCCACAGTAACAAAGATGTACTTGATGCAACTACTGCATCTTTCACCACTGCTCTCTTAGAGAAGTTAAATGGCATCGCTACAGGAGCAAATAAGACTGTAGTAGATAGTGCTCTGAGTTCTACTTCTACTAACCCTGTACAGAACAAGGTAGTAAATAGTGCATTAGGCGGTAAAGTACCGACATCCAGAAAAGTTAATGGTAAAGCATTAAGCGGTGATATTACACTTTCTGCCGGTGATGTAGATGCCATTCCAACTTCTGCAAGAGGTGCTAAGAACGGTGTAGCTTCTCTGGATGAAAATGGTAAAGTACCTGCGGCACAGCTCCCAAGTTATGTCGATGACGTCCTAGAAGGTTATGTAGCAGATGACTTAAGTGCATTCTATAAGGATTCTGGAAAGACAAGTGCATACACACCAGAAACAGGTAAGATTTATGTAAATTTAAATAATAATAAGACTTATCGTTACTCTGGCAGTAAATATGCTGTTATTTCCGAGACTCTTGCATTAGGTGAAACATCTTCTACTGCGTTTGATGGTGCAAGAGGTAAAAAAGCTTACGATCACTCTCAGTCTGCACATGCACCAAGCAATGCAGAGAGAAATATCATCGTAGGTATTCAGAAGAATGGTGCTGATGTAACAGTAGATTCTAACCGCAAGGTCAACATCACTGTTCCTACTAAGACCTCTGAAATCACCAATGATAGCGGATTTATCACTTCTGGTGCAACCACTGCAAAGGCAAAACAGTTAGAAACAGCTCGCAAGATTGATGGTGTAAATTTTGATGGCACAGCAGATATCACTCATTATGGTATTTGCTCTACTGCTGCAGGTACAGCCGCTAAGACTGTTGCTGTAACAGGTTTCAACTTAGTGACTGGTGCGAGAGTGACTGTTAAGTTCACCGTAACCAATACAGCAGCGTCTCCAACTCTGAATGTTAACGGTACAGGTGCTAAAGCAATCAAATACCGTGGTTCTACTATTAGCACTGGTTATCTTGCGGCTAACCGTGTATACGAGTTCGTGTATGATGGTACAGATTACCTGTTCATGGGTGACATCAACATTGATACCAACACTACATATAAGGCTGGTACAGGTATCACCATTGGTTCTGGCAACGCGATTAACCATACAAATAGCGTAACCGCCGGTACCGTAAAGGGTGATGACTCTAAGACATTAGGTTTTGGAAGCACATTCAAGGTACCAAGCATTACTTATGATGCCCAGGGTCATATTACCTCTACATCTACAACCACAATGACTATGCCTGCAACACCTACAACTGTAAGTGGTAATGCAGGTTCTGCAACTAAGTTAGCAACTGCACGTAATTTCTCTATTACAGGTGGTGCTACTGCCTCTGCAATTTCATTCAATGGTACAGCTGATGTAGCTCTGAATGTAACATCTTTAAATGCCGCCAAACTGACTATTGCTTCCAGTGATACTCTGATTTTAGACGGTACTATCTAAGATATTATCTCCGATGAGGGTCAAAGCTTGTCGGAGATTTTTAAATTAATGTGAAAGGAGAATATAAATGGCAGACAATATTTTAAAAGCAAGGGTGCGACATGCCTATAAAACTGATGCGGAATGGGCTAATGCTAACCCTGTTTTGCTCAAAGGCGAAATTGCTTACTCTTCTGATATAAAACAGACTAAGACAGGTGATGGTACAGCTCATTGGGCGGATTTGGAATATGATGTGGCAAAACCAGCTTGGCATGAACATGATTTAAGCGAAATGATTAACAAACTTGGTACTGGCACTGCTACTCCAGTGAATGATGATTACTATGTGTCTCAATGGGCAGGTGGAGGAACAACTAATACCACATATATAAGAAGACCCGTATCCGCACTTTGGGAGTATATTAAAGCAAAACTTCATAAAGTTGCTACCAGTGGCTCATATAATGATTTGTCCAACAAACCTACTACTGGTACAGCCTCCACTGCTGGATTGACAAAATTATATACGGGCGTTGGAACTGCAACAGACGGATCTATGACGCAAGCAGCGATCAAGACTGCATTGGATAAAAAGGCAAATTCTACACTCTCAACTTTAAATGATATTACAGCTACTCCAAGCTACGAAGCAGCAATCACACCTTCTTACATGGCAGTTGCATCATCTCCATTTGCAAGAGACTTATGGCATGATCATTTGGCTTTTTTGGCAGGCAATCATGAAATTATGGACAGTCAAATGTCAACCGATGGCACTACATGGGCAACACCGGATACGACTAATGATGTTGTTTGGAAAAATTTATTCCAACAAAAAGAAAATCAGAGAATTATAATTTTGCCTACAAACTTAATCGCCAGAAGATTTACTTTATATACAAAAAATTTTCGTTACTCTGGTATTAACTGGTTTGAAATTTCCGTAACAAATAGCGATCCATTTAGTAATTTTAAAGTAACCATCGAGGCTTCTTCTGATAATAAAACATGGATATCCTTACATGAATCGATAATTCAAAAAAATTCATGTCCGTGGTATTGTTACACCGATAAAGTAGCTGGAAATTCTTATATACGATTTACATTTACAAAAACGACGAATTTGACTACTGGATCTGTTTATATGTCTTGTATTAAAGGATATACAACCAGAAAAGGTGATCAAGGACTAGGAATTGAAAATGAATATCCGTATAAATGGGACGCAGATAGAAATATCTTTCCTGTAACAAATGGTAATAAGAATTTGGGAAGTCCATCTCAAAGGTGGAATAATGTATACGCTAATACATTCCAAGGAAATTTAAACGGTTCTGCAAACAGCGCCACTAAGTTGGCAACTGCGAGAAATATCTCTGCAAACGATGATTATATCATGAACTTCAACTTTGATGGTTCGGGAAATGTATCCACTCAGTTGAGGGCTTATAATGCAATTATAGCTGTTGCTAATGCAAACAATTATCCGTATCATAGGTTTGCAAAATTAGATACTTTAACCGACAGTTATCGGGATCGTGTAACCAATCTTTTAATTACACAAGATTTTAATGGCGGTGGATGGGGTATTTGTCGTATTGTTTTACGAACAAACAATCAATCAAATACTTTATCTTCAGCAAGTGTTGACTGGTTAGTTCGTTGTGGCCTCGCTGCAGATTCTGTTCAGATTGGTTTGTATACAAAAGACGGTTCTACTTATGCAGATGCATTTTTCAAAACTGTAGGAACTTATTGGTCTACCACAATTAGAAATTTAGGATCAGGTTCAAGAGGAAATATTGGTAGAACATGGACATTTATCAATTCTTCTGAAGCGGTAAATACTACTACCACAGACAAGAAAACATCATATGAGGTTTATACGTCTGTTGCTGATGCAGGTACAAAATTACACAATCAAGCGTATACAAGCACTATAACTGGTGTAGACGTAGGTACAGTCAAATATGCTAATACTTCCGGTTCTGCGACTTCTGCAGAAAAAGCAACAAAAGACAGTGCAAACCAGCAGATCAATACTACTTATATCAAAGGATTGAGTGCAAGCGGAAAGACTATTACCTATACTAAGGGCGATAATAAGACTGGAACGGCTACGATCAGTGGGTTTGTGCCAATGGAAGGTACTACGAAAGATAATCCAATGACTGGTGCGATTATTCAAAGTAGTACAGATAATGGCAACACGTATCTTGCGGGGTATACTCCTTCGGGTTCGCGACTTATAACTTCAAGTTCTAGTGGTACACGCACAACCGAACTTACTCCTAGTAGTTTTACTACTAATTTAGAAACTGGAGATGCCGAAACATCAGGAGCTTTAGATGTTACATTTTATCCTCAAAAGAATAAACAAATGATTTATTTAGGTGGTTCATCAAGTGACTGGATTATACGTGGCGTGGGAACGCCTGTTCAAGACGGTGATGCAGTCAATAAAAACTATATAGATAGCACTTTGGAAAATTGGTCAAATGACTTAGTTGAGGAATTACAAGGGCTTATTCCTGTTTATGGTACTTGGGAAGACACCCCTGTAACGGGAAACATTGTATTTAATGGTAAAGCAACTGTTACAGGGGTAAAAGAACCATCTTCTGACAGTGATGTTGCCACAAAAGGATATGTAGATAGACAAAATTCTATTAAATCCGTAACTCTTACTGCGGCAGGTTGGACAGGTACAGCTGCACCGTATACTCAGACAGTAAAAGTAGACGGAATTACAGAAGATGATAATCCAGTAATGGTAAGTATGTTAGCCGCAGGTGCAACTCCTGATACGCAGAAAGCCTATAATAAAGCTTTTGGAATTATTTGCTCAGGAACAGGCACAACAGCTAATGGTAGTGTTACATTCTCTGTTTATAGTAAACCTGCTACCGATATTACAGTTGGACTTAAAGGTGTATAAAGAAAGGATCATTTAAATGAGTAATATTTTAAATACAGTAAATAAGCTCCTTACTCCATATAATCATACAAATGGCGATGTATCTCGAATAAAGTACATCGTCATTCATTATGTTGGGGCATTAGGCGGAGCAAAAGCAAATTGTCAGTGGTATGCTGGTGGAAATCGTTCTGCCAGCGCCCATTATTATGTAGATTTTGATGGGTCTATCTGGCAGTCTGTTGAAGATAAAAACATTGCATGGCATTGTGGTGCTAAGAAATATGTACATCCAGAATGTAGGAATGCAAATAGTATTGGCATTGAGCTATGTGTAAGAAATCATGGTAGTCTGGCAGATACATCAAGAGATTGGTACTTTGAAGATAAGACAGTCATGGCTGCTATTGAATTGACCAAAGTTCTTATGGAGAAATATCATATTGCCCCTGATCATGTGATCAGACATTATGATGTGACTGGTAAGATTTGCCCAAATCCATTTGTATACAACTCAGGTAAGTATACATGGGAATATTTTAAGAAAGCAATCTCCTCTCCTACTGTCAAGAAATCAGGTTGGGTTAAGGAAGATACCGGATGGAAATTCTATCTTGGCGATACTGGTGAGTGTGTAAAGAATGATTGGTACAATGATGGTACTGGTTGGTGTTTCTTTGATGGTGCTGGCATTGCCGTCCATGACAACTGGTATCAGTATAAAAATCATTGGTATTATTTCGGTGCTGACTGCTATGCCCTAAAGAGTTCCTGGCTGTCTTATAAGGGCAATGACTACTATTTCGATTCTGATAACATCATGGCAACTTCCTGCTACGTAAAATCCAAAGACCCGAAATCCAAGAAGTATTATTGGCTTAATGCTGTAGGTATCTATGAGCCACAGTGGGATACGGAGAACCCTGATCTTAGAAAATATAGATTGGTAATCTAAAAATTAATATTTTGGAGGGAGGAATGTATGGATGAGCTTTTAAATCAGTTGCTTGGTGCAAATGAACCAGGCGCTATCATAGTATATATTTTAATCGGAATGGTAATCACTTTTGTTATCTCACATTGGGGTAAGGTGATTGCCATCTTGGACTATTTCTATAATTATAGGAAAAACAGGGAAGAATTACTGGAAACAATCGAGGATAGCAAAAAGAGAATCGATCAGTTTGAACAGAATAGAATTCATGACAGAGAGCAGTCATTTGAGATCCAAAAGGCATTGCAGGAAAGTATCAGTAAAATCGCAGATGCCATAGACGCTATGCAGAAAGAAGCCCTGGATGAAAAGATTGAACGTATGCGTTGGCAGATACTTGATTTTTCTAATTCTGTCGCCAATGGAAAGAAATGTCATATTGAGCAATATGAGAATGTTATTAAGACTTATGATAAGTATGAGAAAATCTTACAGGATCATGATATGACTAATGGTGTTGTGGAACAGTCTATGGAATTTATTCGAGAAAAATATCAGGAAGTTCTTCACGGAGAAAGGAGAGAATAACTATATAAGAAATTATGTAGGAGACAAGGAATGATCTGTGTTTGTGAAAATGACAAAGTTCATATTCCACCAGAATATCTTAAGATGTCCGTGGAAGAATTGAGAAATGCTAAACAGAAACTATATGCTGAGATTCTGGAAGAAAGATCTAAAAATAAGCACATCACAGAAATAAATAAGGACAGAACAGGCGGCTGTCACCAGAAAACCATATGGTTTGAGTAGAAGATGCTGGATTGTCATCCAGCTATTTATTTCTGCGATGCCTATCTTCGGTGGATAATAGAATAAAATTTTAGGGATACCAGATTAACGGTATCCCTATTTTTTTACGATTTTCGGCACATGAAATCAGTCTTTCATAAAAGGCTCTCCAGAACGGCCTTTTGCCGTCCTAATTCGAGCTGTAAGGCTTTTAAAGCTATCGGGTCGGTTTCTTTATCAATCAACTTCTCTAAACGGCTTATTCTTTCCTGTAGTACGTTTTTATCTAAGCTATATAAGCTCTTCTCCATATTATACTCTCCTATTCTTATTCTATCGAATCATAACCTAACTTCATTGTTATCAGGGCATCCTGATCAAAAATCTCATCAGGCTTTAAAATATAATTTTCTATCACGAATCTAATTTTTTCGTTAATATTCTTGTTTTGTAACAAAATCATGCTTTTTTCTTTGAAATCTTTCATATTCGTACCGATTGCCACTACTTGATCCATAGGAAACCCAGCCTGCTTTTGGGCCATTCCTACCGCACAAGATAATTCCTTGTAGTTGATCAGTTTAGCCGGTGTATCAAATATGGTTGTTTTAATTTGTACTGACTGCAATGTTAATTCATAGACCATCTCACTTCACCCTTATCTATTCTAACATGGATTTGTAATCATGGCAATTATCATTATAGCGACTATACATAACTGGGGCTATATACGGCGGTACAACCCTATCACTTTCCCAAGAATATCAACATGATCGACTATGATCGGATCCATGCTATCATTCTCAGGCTGTAAACGATAATATCCATTTTCTTTATAAAAACGCTTTACTGTGGCAGAGTCATCCACTAAAGCTACTGCTATCTCACCATTCTCTACAGTGGGTTGCTGATTAACCAAAAGAATATCGTCTGGAAGGATACCTGCATTGATCATACTTTCACCTTTTACACGGAGCGCATAGCAATGTTCCAAGCCATGTAAGACGCTGGCAGAAAATGGTATATATTCTTCTATATTTTGGACAGCCAGGATAGGTATACCTGCAGCTACAGTACCGATCAAAGGAACTTGGATTATTCCCTGATGTGACTCTTTCGAATCTATAACTTCTATTCCTCTTGAGACGGATGGATCACGGCGGATAAGACCAGCTTCTGTCAGATCATCTAAATATCCTTTTACACTAGAGGGAGATTTTAGTCCAACTGCTGCGCCAATTTCACGTATTGACGGTGGATAACTTCTATCTCGTTTACTTTTTATATAGTCTAATATTTCTTGTGCTTTCGCCTTTCTTACATTTGATTTAAGCATAATATAAGCCCTCTTCTCTAAAGAACATCTGTTCTATTCACATATTATCACAAACATTTGTTCCGGTCAAGATAAAAAGAAATGCCCGGAATATTTATCCCGGACATGTTTTTCTTATGATTTTGTAGATAAATAAACACACAATATTTTATTATGTCCTTATTTATAGCAAGTATAATTTTATCCCCATTGTTAGATGCAAACCTCAAAATTTTTGTTGACCCCATCAATTATATTTTTGACCCCATTGACTATTTCTTTGACCCCATTTTGACCCCATCGAGCCGCCAAACTGTGCCAAAATATGCCAATAAATGCCATAAATAAATTTTAGGAATGATTACTGAAATAATCGAAAACCCTAGTAATTAAGCCACTTTCTACTCCCCATCATCCAGCAGATACGGTGTCATCTGATATACATAGAAGTTCAGCCAGTTTGTATACAATGTATTGGAAGTATTTCTCCATGTAAGCTCCGGTACAGAGAACGGATCATTATCTACATAATAATTGACCGGAAGTGAGGGGTTCAGTCCCTTATTCAGATCTCTGTGATATTCGTTATTTAAAGTCATGCGGTCATATTCCGGGTGGCCCTGGACGAAGATCTGCTTTCCGTCACGGCTCATTACAAGAAATACTCCTGCCTCTTCGGACTCTGCCAGAATGACCAGCTCCGGATGCTTCTCAATATCTTCCCTGCGCACTTCTGTGTAACGGGAATGAGGTGCCAGGAACGTATCATTAAAACTTCGCACTAACGGTACTTTCCGGTCTAATACCCTGTGATTATAAATACCGGACAGTTTTTCCGTCCTCTTATATTTCGGGATACCATAGTGGTAATATAAGCCCGCCTGGGCGCCCCAGCAGATATGGATGGTAGATGTTACATGGGTCTTGGTCCACTCCATGATACCGGAAAGCTCTTCCCAGTAGTTTACCTCTTCAAATTCCATATTTTCAACCGGTGCACCGGTAATGATCATTCCATCGAATTTTTTCTTCTTAATGCTGTCAAAGGAAACATAAAACTTGTTTAAATGACTGGCAGATGTGTTTTTGGACACATGGGTAGACAGCATTAAAAAGGTACAGTCCACCTGCAGCGGTGTATTGGACAGCGCACGAAGCAGCTGTGTTTCTGTATCTTCTTTTAAAGGCATCAGGTTTAAGATCAGGATCTCCAGTGGTCGGATATCCTGGCTCATAGCCCTGTCTTCATCCATAATAAATATATTTTCTGATTCCAGGATCGCCCTTGCAGGCAGGTCCCTCTGTACTTTGATCGGCATATCAGCCTTCCCCCTTTTCCTTCTCCTGAAGCAAATTCAGGAAATCTTCTTCCGAAAGGATCGGAATTCCCAGTTCTTTCGCCTTTTTGTTCTTGGAAGAACTGGACTGTGTATCATTGTTGATCAGATAAGTGGTCTTTGAGGTAACAGAACCCGTTGCCTTTCCACCCTTACTCTCGATCAGTGCCTGTAATTCTTTTCTGTTTGCAAAATGCTCTACAGAACCGGTAATAACAAAGGTCATTCCTGCAAAGGCAGTACCATTTTCCTCAGTCTGCTCTTTTTCAATATGCAGCTCCTGTAATAAATGATCTAATACCTCATTGTTCTTTTCAGAAGCAAAATAGTCTACCCAGGCCTGAGCCAGCACACCGCCAATACCATCTACAGCTGTCAGCTCTTCCACGTTGCAATGACGCATCTGATCCAGGTCATAATTAAAATGACGGCAGAGCATTTTGGCATTTGCAAGACCGATCCCGGCGATCCCCAGTCCATAAATCAATCTCGGAAGTGTGGTATGGGAGGCCGTTTCAATAGAACTGATCAGGTTATCATAGGATTTCTGACCAAAGCCTTCCATTTCTGTGATCACTTCTTTATGGCCGGATAAATGGAAAATATCCGCATATTCATGGATAAAACCGGCACCAATGAATTTCTCCAGTGTTGCCTCGGAAAGACCATCAATATTTAAAGCATCACGGCTTACAAACAAGGTAAAGCTTTTGATCTTCTTTGCCTGACATTCTGGATTGGTGCAATATAAACTCTTTACATCATTGGTCTGGCGGATCTCCGTAGCACCGCCGCACACCGGACAGATCTTAGGGATATCCCTTACGCCGCTGCGGGTCAGGTTATCTGCGATCTGTGGGATGATCATATTTGCCTTGTATACAGTGATCTTATCTCCCACGCCTAACTTAAGGCCTTCCATAATACTGATATTATGGACACTGGCGCGGCTGACGGTCGTTCCCTCTAACTCAACCGGCTCAAATACAGCTACCGGGTTGATCAGACCGGTTCTTGAAGGACTCCATTCAATATAAGATAATGTAGTCTCCCGGATCTCATCCTGCCATTTAAAGGCAATGGCATTTCTTGGGAACTTGGCTGTACGTCCTAAAGAATCACCATAGGCAATATCATCGTATAACAGAACCAAACCGTCTGAAGGGATATCATTGTGCTCGATCTGCTCTGCAAACCAGGCTACTTTATCCGGCAGATCAGCTGCCGTTACCTCTTCATGGTGTACTACTTCAAAGCCCTGATTTTTCAGCCATAAAAACTGTTCTTTTCTGGAATTTTTAAAATCAACGCCTTCTGCCTTAACAAGGGCAAAGGCCTCAAAATGAACGCTGCGCTCTGCGGTGATCTTGCTGTTTAACTGGCGCACAGAACCGCTGCAAAGATTTCGCGGATTTTTATATTTGGCATCTGCATCTCCGATTTCTTCATTGATGCGCTCAAAATCCGTATAGGTAATGACCGCTTCCCCTCGGATAATCAGCTGTCCCTTATAGGCAATAGTCAGAGGGATATTGGAAAATGCCCTTGCATTTGGAGTGATAACTTCCCCGATCTCCCCATTTCCTCTGGTAACAGCCTTTGCAAGTGTTCCATTTTCATAAGTAAGGACTACAGTCAGACCATCCATTTTCCAGGACAAAAGGCCTTTCTGGCTTCCTAACCACTGCTGTAAGTCCTCTACACTTTTTGTCTTGTCAAGAGACAGCATTGGCTCTTCGTGAGTCTCTTTTGGAAGCTCGCTAAGGACCTGATAACCAACCTGCTGGGTAGGGCTTCCTGACAGGATGATCCCTGTTTTTGCCTCCAGGGCAGACAGCTCATCATACAGCTTATCATATTCAAAGTTGCTCATGATCTCCCGGCTCTCCTGATAATAGGCTTTTGCAGCCTGACGGAGCTGGGGGATCAGTTCTTTCATTCTCTGGATCTCTGTTTCCATTTATTCACCTGATCTTCTTTTCTAGGGTGGAAAGCCACATATCGTTTTCCTCTTCTGTCTGCCTCAGACAGACTTGTGGAACCTTCCAACAGTTTTATAAGTCGTTTGTATTCTTCCCCGGTGACCTTACGATATTCTCCTGTTTTCAAACCGCCTAACTGGATATTCATAATGCGCACCCTGCGAAGAAGATGTACCCGGTATCCGCAGGCCTGGCACATTCGCCGGATCTGCCGGTTTAAGCCCTGGGTCAGGATAATCGAAAAACGACGTTCTCCCTGTTTGCGGACTTTACAGGGCAGAGTTTTCCGCTCTAATTCCTCTAACCATACGCCTTCTGACATTTGTTTGATAAATTCATCGGTCAGAACCTTGTCCACGGTTACGATATATTCCTTTTCATGGGCATTGGTACTGCGCATGATCTTATTTACCAGATCCCCCTGGTTCGTCATAAGGATCAGTCCCTCAGACTCTTTATCCAAACGGCCAATCGGGTAAATACGCTCCGGATAAGAAAGCATTTCCACAATATTTTCTGCCCGGTCTTTGTCAGAAGTGGTGCAGACGATCCCTCTTGGTTTATTTACCGCAAGCAGAACAGGGCGGGGAGGTTTTACTTCTCCCCGCCCGCCGTCTGTATCTCCTACCGGCTTTCCGTCGCATATTACTTTCTGTCCATCTTCTACACGCTGCCCCATCTGGGCAACTTTTCCATCAATTAAAACTTTGCCCTCTTGGATCAGCCGGTCTGCCTCCCGCCTGGAACACACTCCCATGCGGCTGAGCCATTTATTCAGACGTTCTTCCATTTAACTTCCTACGCTTTCTTTACAGGCTGTGGATCATCAGCTATGAACATGGCATCTCCGAAAGAGAAAAATCTGTATTTTTCCCTGATTGCCTCATTATACGCTGCTAAAATGTTCTCTCTTCCTGCTAATGCGCTTACTAACATTACCAGTGTAGACTCCGGTAAATGGAAGTTTGTGATCAGCGCATCCAGGATCTTAAACTTATATCCAGGGTAAATGAAGATATCGGTCCAGCCTGTTTTTGCCTGTAAAATGCCGTCTTCTGTGGAAGCAGACTCTACTGTACGGCAACTGGTGGTTCCTACACAGATCACACGGCCTCCTGCTGCTTTTGTATCATTTACCTTTTTTGCCTCTGCCTCTTCTACTACATAAAATTCAGAGTGCATATGGTGGTCTAAAACATTTTCCACCTTTACAGGGCGGAAAGTGCCAAGACCTACATGTAAGGTAACGTGGGCGATCTTTACTCCCATATCTTCGATCTGCTTTAACAGTTCTTTTGTAAAATGAAGTCCTGCTGTAGGCGCTGCTGCAGAACCTTCATGGACTGCATAAACAGTCTGATAACGGTTCTTGTCTTTTAACTGGTGTGTAATGTATGGAGGCAGAGGCATCTGACCTAAACGGTCTAAGATCTCCTCAAAGATACCTTCATAAGAGAACTGGATCAGTCTGTTTCCATCATCTACAGTCTCAATAACCGTTCCTGTAAGGATACCGTCACCAAAGTCAATAACCGTTCCCGGCTTTGCCTTTTTACCAGGTTTTACCAGAGTCTCCCAGATATCATTTTCACGGCGTTTTAATAAAAGGACCTCGATCTTGGCTCCGGTGTCCTTTTTTACACCAAATAATCTTGCAGGAATAACCTTGGTATCATTGATCACAAGGCAGTCTCCTGGTCTTAAATACTCTACAATATCCTTAAAGATCCTGTGCTGGGTCTTTCCTGTTTTCTTGTCCAGAACTAAAAGTCTGGAAGAAGAACGGTCCTCCAAAGGATCCTGTGCGATCAGTTCCTGTGGCAGGTCAAAATAAAAATCTTTTATTACTTCCTTAATTTATAAATTAATTGTTCACATGTAATCTACGCAAATATGTCTATGATCTGTATGCTCTTACTGGATCGCAACAGCTGCGTCAGAAGACTCTCCTGCAGACTCCGGCGCTTCTGTCTGTGCTTCCTGGCTTTCTTCTGCTGAAGTCTCGCCTGCAGCGCTGCTTTCATCTGCATTGCCTTCACCTGCATCAGAAGAAGCATCTGCTCCATCACCGATCATAACCTGGCTGTCTGCGCCTTCTTCTGAACTGCTTACTACTGCACCATTGCTTAAATCCTTGTAAATACCGGCTAACAGACTGTCAGACTCAACGGCCTGTTTTAAACGCTCATTAACCTGTGTAGATAAAAGGCGCACATCCTCTGTCTGGTTCTGGTTGGCAACGTAATCTGCCTCATCTCCTACTACATTTTCGCGGATGATATAATCGCCGTTATCATTTTTCACTACATAACACCACATAAGGCCCGGTGCCAGCGTATCTACCCTGCGGAACTTTACATCATAGGTTACATATACTACATAAGAGTCATCTGTCATTCCCGCCTTTGTATAGCAGGTAATATCCTGATAATCTTCAATGTAAACTGCTTCATCTTTTAACTGCTGTTTTCTTTCTTCTAAACGGTCATCTTCCTCTTTACCGAATACTTTGTAAAGCAGCTGAACATCCTGGTCTACTTTTGCCTGGAAATAGGTACTGATCAGCTCATTGACCTGTGGATAAGCATCCTTCTGAAGTTCATATGCGGAAAAATCCTGATGATATTCATTATTGTCCGGCTCTACAGATCCATCATCCGTGCCGGTCTCTGTATCATTTTCAATGGAAATATCAGAAGCATTTGTGACTTCTGCAGATGTACTGCTTCCCTGCGCCTTATCACCGGCCGGTTTTCTGTCCATAACTAAAATGACCACAAGTAATACCAGTACAATGGCTGCAGGTATCGCTAACATTCTGGCATACTTTGTTTTATCATCAAAAGCCTTTCCTGACTTTCTCCTTCCTCTGTTACTGTGTCTCATGTTCTATCATTCCTCCATTATTTGCCACTACTCCGCTCTATTCTAACAAAAAGCAGGCTAAAATGCAATACAGCGAAAATCGGCGGATACGTCAAAAAAACTCCCGTATCCTAAGGAATAAGCCCTTTTTTACCGAATACGGAAGTTTTTAAGATTACAGGTCAATTTTATTAACTTAACTTTAAGTCTCCTTCTTTGACCCAGCCGATCTTCTTTAAGAACATATTGATGATCGGGCAGATCACTGCAGGAAGGATAATGGATACAAGAAGCAGTCCAGCCCAGTCACCTGTTGTAATAGCTGCCTTGGTTCCCTCAGAAACGTCTTTGACCCAGCCTGTATACACGCCGATCTGACCAACCAGACCACAGGTACCCATACCGGAAGAAACAGCAGCTCCGTTCATTTCCATATGGAAGAGACAGGTTGCGATCGGTCCTGTAATAGCGGAAGTAAGGATCGGTGCGATCCAGATCTTAGGATTTTTTACAATATTTCCCATCTGGAGCATGGATGTACCAATTCCCTGGGATACCAGACCGCCCCATTTATTCTCCGGGAAAGACATAACTGCAAAACCTACCATTTGGGCACAGCAGCCTGCTACTGCTGCTCCGCCAGCCAGTCCTGTAAGACCTAAAGCTGCGCAGATGGCTGCGGAAGAAATCGGAAGTGTCAGGGCAATACCTACAAATACAGATACTAAAATACCCATTAAGAATGGCTGAAGCTCTGTTGCCCACATGATCACATTTCCCACCTTCATGGCTGCTTTTCCAAGAGCCGGTGCAAGAAGTGCAGATAATGCGATACCTACGCCAATGGTAACAAGAGGTGTAACAAGGATATCCACTTTTGTCTCTTTGGAAACAGCCTTACCTGCTTCTGATGCCAGAACTGCTACAAACAGAACTGCCAGAGGACCACCTGCGCCGCCAAGTGCATTGGATGCAAAACCTACGGTGATCAGGGAAAATAATACAAGGGGCGGGCAGTGAAGGGCATAGCCAATCGCTACCGCCATAGCCGGGCCACTCATGGCAGATGCAAGGCCGCCTACTGTATAGGCTGTATCATTGACTGTTGCTACTGTCATAGTCAGAAACGGAATATGAAGCTGACTTCCCAGTGTATTGATAATGGTTCCGATCAAAAGGGAACAGAACAGTCCCTGCGCCATTGCACCAAGAGCATCAATGCCATACCGTTTTACACTGATCTCAATGTCTTTCCGGTGCAGAAAATCTTTTAACTTTTCCATAATGCCTCCATAACATAATCTGTTTTCTTTTCATCATTTAACGTCCCCGCAATTTTAACTCTGTTTTTCTGTCTTGTCAATTACTTTTGTCATATGACAAGACAGTTGACTTTACAAAAACAGTTCAAAGCAGTCTGCACACTTTTACACATACCAAAAAGCCAGGAGTTAAACTCCTGGCTCTCTGGTGTAATGCGAATAGGATTTCATTGTTTGTCTGCCGGAAAGCCTTTCCCGAACAGCTTGTATAGATTTTAGCATACTTTTCATATAAATGCAACTCATATTTAACAAAACAAGGCCTTATAGGGAATTTTTGTAACTTTTATGTAAAATTTCACCCTGCAAACATGACTCCATCCAGTACGCTTTCAAGTTCCTCCCCATTTATTTTCTGGGGCCAGTCACTGTTATACATAGATACCTTTCCGTACTGATCCCCATCATAACGAAAGATCACGTAACTTTCATTATCTGTCATGTAAAAATACAGTTTTGTTCCCACAGGGATCACTTCTGTTTTTCCATTTTCTCTTCCAGAGGCATCTGTCTTTTTTACAGTCAGTGCCTTTTTTACTGTAACCACTATTTCTGCCGGGCCTACCACATAAGGATCTCTGCTTTCTAAAAGTCCAGAGCTTCCTACATGATAATGTCTGCTGCCGGAATAGGTACTGAATGCGTTCATAGTCTTTTCAAGGTAAAGAGCACCTGGATCATTGTATGCAGCCACATCCTCGCTGTTGGTAAAAAGACTGTTCTCATTATAATTATACTCATATCGTATCAGTGCCGGAGTTCCCTCTACATATCCCAGATCATGGATCTGCCCATTTGTGATCTCATATACATTATCCGTAGTCCAGTCATTTTCTGCATGGGTCAGAACATGGAGAAAATGTCTGTCTCCTGATCTCACATAATATGCGTCCAGATTGAAATAGTACATATCGTTGAAATCCTGGCTTGCGACTTCTTCCTCTTTATTTTGGATCTGGATACGAAGGGCATTGTTTGCAAACCCATCTGCTCCGTAGGGATAAACACTTACATCAACAAATGTACCGTCATTATAAATATCAGCACTGTAATCTGCATAAGCTGCGATCTTTACAGCATAATCTGCAGGTGCCGCCTGGTATTCTTCTTTTACCAGGTCCGGATACTTTTCAAAAGGAAGACTGATACTGATAAGACCTAAAGCCCAGGAACCAATCGTATAAGGATTATAATAAATATTCAGACGGTCTGTCCCCAGACTCCAGGCAACAGCACCATTGTCCTGTGGTGTATTGATACATTCAAAAAATACATCTGCATCTTCCTCAGGAGTACTGTTCTCTACCAGACCTTCTTCGCTGGCATACTTGTCTTTTAGTTCGTGTACGATCCCGGATTTCACCTTATCTTCATCTGTGATCACATCATAAAAACCCAGCTTTTTCCCGGTTTTTGTATCAAAAGTAAGACCTGTATAGGAATTGTATCCATGGGCTCCGCCGTAATAGTCATAATAAAACAGCTCGTAGCTTACCACATTTTCATCTGCGCGAAGGATATCGGGTGTATACACAGCTGACAGCTGCATATTACTATCCTCCTGTACATATTCAACCATCTCCTCTGCCGATGTTTTCAGGTTTTCCAGATCTTCTTCTGCACTCTTTTTTAATGTGTCATACTCCAAAGCCAGCGCCTGATTCAGCTTCGGATAAGCAGCCGCTTCCTCATCGCTTAACACAAGTCCCCCTGTTTTCAGACTGTAACTTACCTGAACGCTGCCATCTGCACTGTCTGCATATCCATTTGCACTGTCTGTATGGATATAGGGATGTAACATCTGTGGCATACCGTCATTCGTTTTTTTTGACTCTGCATTTTCTTCCGTCTCTGGTCCGCTTTCTGACTCTTCTGCACCACTTTCACTTTCATTTACACTTTCTTTTGTTGCTGCATCCGCTTCCTGGCTTTCCTTTGACGTTGTCTCTGCTGGTTCTCCCTTTAAAATTTTCTGACATCCAGTTCCTGTAAACGCCATGATAACAGCAAGTCCTGCTGCCATAATTCTTTTCTTTTTCATCTTTCTCCTCTAAATTGTAATAAATTTTGAATGAACTTCTTTTTCAAATTGATACTTGAAGTTTTAGTGAAAATATAGTATTATACAAGAGATGCGTTTGTAGCTCAGTGGATAGAGCAGTGGCCTCCGGAGCCGCGTGCGGAGGTTCGATTCCTCTCAGACGCATTTTTTTATTACCCTTTTTCGGTCTTTCCCTTGACAAATCCTCCCCCATCCCTTATTCTGATTACATATATTTCAATATATCTTCTATTATCTGTCAATCTGTAATCTCATCATAATTTCATTCATTTTATTTTTTATAATTCTTATTTCTATTATTTTACTCCTTATTTTATATCCCGGCTACTTTATTTTTACAAATGATTTTGCTATGGATCTGCCTGGGCAGTTTTCATAAATATTATTTTTAGGAGGTATATCTTTTGGTATACGACACATTTCTCAACACAGTAAAAGAACAGATGGAACAGGCTTTAGGAGACGGA
>ERZ772878.648-NODE-648-length-27775-cov-3.05415_pt1 | contig 27775 bp, 29 predicted proteins | sample MGYA00580578_ERZ772878 | MGnify/ENA primary metagenome ERZ772878 (study PRJEB29015, sample SAMEA2737686) | human gut metagenome | biome: human gut; feature: human-associated habitat; material: faeces | place: China | collected 2012 ...
TTATTTATTCACCAAACCTTTTTATGCAAGTTACATAAAGCGCAATTTTTCATTTTCTGTTTTCTCTGGAAAAATTGCCTCAAATTCTTCTCTTGTTATCTTTTCTTTATCAATGAGCAGATTCGCGCATGCATGCAGCTCATCCAGATGCTCTGTAATGATACGTCTGGCTTCCTGATGGCAGCCATCAACGATACGTTTCACTTCCTGGTCGATCACAGCTGCAATGCCCTCACCATATGGCTTGGAATGGCCGATATCTCTGCCGATGAACACCTCATCACTGCCGCTTGTATAATTAATCAGACCAACTGCATCAGACATACCGTACTCTGTAACCATGGCACGTGCTGTCTCTGTTGCCGTCTTAATATCCTGGGAGGCACCCGTTGTAATATCATCAAAGATCAATTCTTCCGCGACACGTCCGCCCAGAGATACAACAATATCCTGCATCATCTTGCCCTTGGTATTGAACATATTGTCTCTTTCAGGCAACGGCATTGTATAACCTGCTGCACCAATACCTGTCGGAATAATAGATACGGAATAAACCGGTCCTACATCCGGAAGCAGATGGAATAATAACGCATGTCCGGATTCATGGTAAGCCGTAATCTTCTTCTCCTTGTCGGAAATAACACGGCTCTTCTTTTCTGCACCGATGCCGACTTTGACAAACGCCCGGCGAATATCATCCTGCACAATATATGCACGACTCTGTTTTGCCGCATAAATGGCTGCTTCATTCATCAGATTCTCAAGATCTGCACCTGTAAAACCTGCTGTTGTACGGGCAATCTGATCCAGATCCACATCATCCCCCAGCGGCTTGCCCTTGGCATGCACTTCAAGGATTTCACGACGTCCCTGAATATCCGGACGGCCAACGCCAACCTTACGGTCGAAACGGCCCGGACGAAGGATTGCCGGATCAAGAATATCCACACGGTTTGTAGCTGCCATAACAATGATGCCCTCATTGACACCAAAACCATCCATCTCTACAAGCAGCTGATTCAGTGTCTGCTCACGTTCATCGTGGCCGCCGCCGAGACCTGTTCCACGTTTTCTTGCTACCGCATCGATCTCATCAATAAAAACAATACACGGTGCGTTCTTCTTGGCATTTTCAAAAAGATCACGCACTCTGGATGCACCGACACCTACAAACATTTCCACAAAGTCCGAACCGGAGATACTGAAGAAAGGTACACCGGCTTCTCCGGCTACCGCCTTGGCCAGCAATGTCTTACCTGTTCCCGGAGGTCCCACAAGGATAACCCCCTTCGGAATACGTGCGCCGACTTTTGTATACTTCTCAGGGGACTTCAGGAAATCAACGATCTCCTGAAGATCTTCTTTCTCTTCCTGAAGACCTGCCACATCACGAAATGTTACATTGTGACTGCCGTCCTTTGTCATCTTCGCATGGCTCTTGCCGAAATCCGTCATTTTATTTCCGCCGCCGCTTTGCTGACTATTGATAAAGGAGAACAGGAACCACAGAAAAATGCCGCCAAGCACTAACAGAGCACCGTTATTGTAAAACCAGCCTTCACGGTTAATGACATCTGTCTCTTTGTAGTCTGTATAATTCACAGATTCAAGCCATTCCTTGACCTGATTGACATCTGTGACATAAAAACTTTCCTCTTTGCTATCGTTCTTCCACTCTACAGAGATCATACCTGTCGGTGTCTCCTTGTTCGGTGAGATGACAACATCTTCAATCTGTTCTGCCTTAGTCTGTATATCCTGCTGGAAATCGCTGTACGAGTAATCACTGGTTGTCAGCAGATTCCATCCCTCACTGACAATAATCCCAACGAATACACAGACAAGAACAACGACCCAGAGGCCAATTCCTCTTTTCTTATTATTCAATGTTACACTCCTCCTGTCACTTCATGACTTCTCTTTTGTCTTTATTGATAATTCTCCTCAAAAAATAGGATGAATATGATGAAAAAGGGATGCTGCTCATAAACGCGCAGCAACCCCTTCAGCTTCTGTTCGACTTATCTTCTGTTATTCTGCAAATTCAACAACTCCGATAAACGGAAGATTTCTGTATTTCTGCGCATAGTCAAGACCATAGCCTACAACAAATTCATCAGGAATATTGAATCCGGAATAGTCTACTTTCACATCTGCTGTCCGGCGTTCCGGTTTGTCCAGCAGTGTACAGATCTTGATGCTGTTTGGTTTTCTCTTATAAAGAATCTCAACAAGATAATGCAGCGTATTGCCTGAGTCAATAATGTCTTCAACAATCAGAACATCCTTGCCTTCCAGCGGCTCATCCAGATCCTTGACAATACGAACGGCACCTGATGATGTCGTACCATTGCCATAACTGGAAACGGACATAAAATCAAGGGATACAGGTACGCTGATTCTCTTGGCCAGTTCGCATGTAAAGAACACACCGCCCTTTAATACACAGATCATATGAATGTTCTTGCCTTCATAATCCTTGCTGATCTGTTCCCCCAGTTCCTGAATCTTCTTGTCAACTTCTGCTTCCGGCAATAAAACCTTAATCTTCTCTTTCATTCTTCAATCTCCTTCAGTTCCGCTGATAAAATCAGCCTTGTCTCTCCGGTAATCTTATAATATTCGCTCATACGGCCAGTATCCGGTATCCACAGGACATGACCGCCGTCTGTCAACATGTTCAATGTCTCCCGGTTCGACTGCGGCACCTTGTCATCCATCAAAATACGTCTAATTGCCTTCTTGTGTCCGCCGCCGATCATCATAAAATCACCGGGACGGCGCTGCCGCAGAACCAGTCCATTTTTTATTCTATCATAATCAAACCATTTCGTATACATTTTTTTAGGAATTTGCAGATTTTTCTCCACAGGAAAAATTTCAAGGCTAATCTCCCTTTTCCCACCGTCCAAAACATATTTTCCAGGTGCATTCAGTCTGATCTCCGCGTCATCCTCATGCAGAGCATCTGCACTTTTATGTGTCTTTTTCTGTGAGACGCTCACTGTCCGATAGGTGCGTTCCGCACGAAGGCCGTAAGGCAGATCTGCCTTTTTTCCTGCATGCCCGTAAAACAGTGCCCTGAGCGTCCCAATATGAACAGACCGGATATCTTTCAGCTGACCGGCCGTCCGTTCCAACACTTGCCGCAATAATTCGCGCTGAATCGCAATATCCTGTCCCACAAATGCAGCTGCATCAATCTCCGCCGTCAGACATTCCGCCTCCCCGTTCCACTGAACGATCGATTTTCCAATGGCTGCTGCCTGATTCTCCACATAACGACAGATATCAGATGCAATGGCCGCTGTCTCCGCAATATGCGAAACCGCTGCCTGATTAATATGCTCTGTGACATAGGGCAGAATATCCAGTCGAATTCTGTTTCTGGTATATTCTGTCTCAAAATTGGTGGCATCATTCCGGTAAGACATTCCCTGCCGTCCGAGATACGCTTCTATATCCGCCCGTCCGACACCAAGCAGAGGCCGAACAATACAGCCGCGCATCATCGGAATACCGGACAATCCTTTCAGGCCACTTCCCCTGAAAAGATTCAGCAGCACTGTCTCTGCCAGATCATCCCTGTGATGAGCCACTGCGATTTTAGATGCCTGCCTTTCCTGTCTGACTTCTTCAAAACAGTCATAGCGGAATTTTCTTCCGGCCTCTTCCTCCGATAAATGCTGCTCCTTCGCCATTGCCCGAATATCTGCCTGAAAACACACACACGGAATCTGCATATCTTCGCAAAGTGCCGTTACAAAATCCCTGTCACGATCCGCCGCCTCCCCCCGCAGGCCATGATGAATATGGACAGCCGTCAATTGAAGTGCCATGGACATCTGCAGGTTTTTCAACACAGACAGCAGGCAGACAGAATCCGCCCCGCCTGAAACGCCGACCACCACCGAATCTCCCTGACAGATCATCCCTGATGCCATGATTGTCTCATATACATTTTTGACCAGTTTGTCCACTTTCATCACCCGTTTCCTTTTCTTTCATTTTACTCCATTCCGGCAGCTCATCAACTTATACTTTCATTCTTTACCTGATTGCTGCATATAGCCCTTACAAAGTCCGAATACTCTGTATTTTGAGTATAACATATTCCGTCAACCCCCTCCATTTCAATCCGACACCCACACTGCATTCAACACATTTCCTACACATCGCCCAAAACACATGCCTCATATTACAACTTCGGTTTGCGGTAAAGGCCACAGACAAGTACCGTCATATCATCCTCTGCCTCATAATGGCAGGCTGCCATCGCATGATTCAAAATGGCATTGGCCAGTTCCTGCGGATTCACCGCCTGACAGGATTTCAAAAACTCTGCCATCTTTTCTTCATTCCGGTCATCATCCTGTCCAAGTCCCATCAATACACCGTCACTCATCATAACAAGCATATCGCCGTGGACCATTTCCGCCGTCTTGACTTCATTTTCCGGTTCCGGAAGCACCCCCGGAGGCAGCGCCTCCGAGGTGATTTTTTTCACATCCGGACCATTTTTTATAAAGGAGGCTGCCGCTCCCATCTTGATCAGTTCACATTTTCCATTAAATAAATCCAGGGTAGCCAGATCCAGCGTTGAATAGGTGTGCGGTTCACTGCCGGATAACACCACTGAATGAATCAGTCTGATAGCAGACTGACGGTTAAATCCGGTAGACAGCAGCTGTTCCAAAAGCCCAATAATGCGGTTGCTCTCCTTTTCTGCCTTCTCACCGCTTCCCATACCATCGGATAAGGACAGCACAGTCTGGCCGCTTTCCATATGCATCACCGTAAAACTGTCCCCGGAAACAGCTTCCCCCATCCGGACCATCCTGGCATCACCGATAATGGTCCGATAGCGGACATCTTCCTCAAAAGACAGCATTTCCCATCGATGCCCGATAACCGATGCCGTTCCCGGTCGCGGCAGATACCGCCGCCCATAGACCCTTCCGATGATATCTGCCGCCTCCTGCGCTGTTTTTTCAATATTTTTTGGTGTCTTTGCCTCTATATAAACGCATTTGCGACCATTTGAACGGTCAGACGCTGCGATTCTGCGCACATTGATTTTCTGAGCCGCCAGCCGGTGCACCGCCTGTTTTTCCGGTGCCCCTTTTCTGACAGGTTCATCACTGATCTGTTTTGAAAAATCCCCTATGACATCTGCCACTTCCCCGAACTGGCCTGCCAGTGCCAATCTGCTTTCTGCCAGGCGGTTCTGCCAGGACAGATTCGTCTGCGCCAGCCCCATCATTCTTCGGGCTTCCGCCAGGAAATTATCTGATCGGACACATCGCTGCCTGAAGCGTTCCGGCAAATCCTTTTTCTTCATATTCACGCGCTCACTGCACAATTTCAAAATCTCATAGGCCGATTCACAGCTGTCCTCAAATACATTTTCCCAACAATAACTGCACCGGCTGCAGTCTTTGCATACCTGCTCTGTTACGGCATTAAAAATATCCTGCATCTCCTGATCATTTAAAGCGCCGCGGGGACTGACATCTACCTCAAAGGACTGGGACAATTTTCTGAAAGATTCCGAAAAAGCATGCAGCTGATTTTTGGTGATCATCGCTTCTTCTTTCATCGGCATATTCCTCCTTCCTACAGGACGCCGGCCCTTCATCCAGGCGATCATGCCTGCAAACAGCCAGTAACACACAAATGCCGCTGCCAGTTCCAATGCCGATTCCGGCAGTGTGTCCAACATATGCTGCTGCCAGCCTTCCCCGTAAGCCAGGCCATAACCTACGCCGGCTGTCACCATCGTCAACACCATCAGACCACACATAACCACCGGTGTCAGCCCGGCCGGCCGCCATTTTTTCAAAACAGCTGCCATGGCCATCACCGTCGTTATCAATCCTGTATATCTTATAAAAGAAGTCATCGGTAGTGCATAGGCCATCCCGAACAGGGCAGCCATCGCCAACAGCATTTTCCCCGGGATTAGGGCGTATGCCGCGCAGAAAAACGCAACACCCACCGGGTTTCTGTCGTGCCAGACAAACAGATTGATGAACGCACCAAGGACGATCACCAATAAATCTTTCATGCCAAGCTTTCTCATGCACATGCCTCCTGAATTTTGTACAGATCCGCATTTTGCCGCTTCATGGATCTGTTACATGCATTATATGGAAAAACGAGACACTTACGATTCCAATCGGCTGACAAGACCTCCCTTCAAATGTTTTTTCGAGGGTTTTTTAAGGTCCTCATGTACATCATTGACTATGCAGCTTTAAAGTGTTAATATGTAACTATTCAGAACAATGCAGCAGCCGCTCCGATGAAAACGGCAAATCTGCATTAAGAAAATCCGCTATGAACAAAGACAGTAATTTAAGAAAGTAGATTAAATGATGAATAATTATTCTTTAAAGTATGGCAAAAGCGAAGTATCTTTTGTTCTTGATGGTGCCCGCAGCATTCAGATGCTGACAGAGAACCCTATGAACACAATTGAAGACATTCATGCAGCTTTTCTCAAAGCAATCAGCACGGATGTCATCGAATCACCGGCACTTGATCAGCTGGTGAGCCCTGAAGATCAAATCACCATTGTGATCAGCGATATGACCCGCTTCTGGATGCGCCAGGATATCATCTGTGAGGAACTGGTTCGTTATCTGAATGAAGTAATCGGTATTCCTTTTGAACACATAGTCGTCCTGATCGGCCTCGGTACCCATCACCAAAATACACCTGCCGACCAGAAGGTTCTGACAGGTGCTTATGTCTATGACCATGTTGCCGCTGTTGTGGACCACGACTGTGATGCCCCGGATCTTGTCGATATCGGCACAACCTCCTATGGAACCAGAGTCCTGATCAATCCGCTGTCCGTTGGCCGCAAGGTCATCTGTATCGGCGGCACTGTTCATCATCTGATGGCCGGTTACGGCGGTGGCAGAAAGAGCATCGTTCCCGGTATTGCCGGCCGTGAAACTATTCGGCACAACCATGCCATGGCCCTGGATCCTCACTGCGAGCAAAGTGATCCGAGAGTCGGTCCCGGCAAATTCAACAATAACCCGATCAATGAAGACATGCGCGAAGCAGGTGCACTGCTTCATCCGGTCTTCGGCATCAATATTGTTGTCAACTCCGCCTCCAGACACAGCGGTCTTTTCTGCGGTGACTTCGATGCTGCATGGCGTGAAAGCTGCAAGTATGTCCAGCAATGTTACGGTCTTCCGATCAAAGATCAGGCAGATGTTGTCTTTGTCAGCTGCGGCGGCTTTCCAAAGGATCTGAACTTCTATCAGGGTTCCAAGAGCCTCTTTAATGCCGTTCGTGCCGTCAAACCCGGCGGAACACTTGTCATGCTGGCTGAATGCAGTGAAGGCGCCGGTGCCAAAGATTTCTTTGACTGGCTGACACCGCTGAGAGAGGGCCATCTTGACCAGAGTCTTCGTGAAGCCTTTACGATCGCCGGCTATATTTTCTATGCTGCCTGTGAAAATATCCGCCAAGCCAATATTCTTCTGCTGGCCGGTCCTAAGCTGGATGCCCGGATCGTCAACGATATGGGCATCAGAAAATATGACCGCATGGAAGATATCATGGCTGATGTTGATATCAAAGACAAAGATGTTTACATCATCCCTTACGGCGGCAGCGTCATGCCCCAGACGGAAGCCGATTACACCCGTTTCAGCACAGAAATCTAAATACCCCCACAGCAATCGGTGCATTGCTGATATTTCATACCTATAACACAAAAACAGACGGATAAGAGTTTCATCTCCTATCCGTCTGTTTTCTATTCATCATCATCGTCATCGTCGTCATCATCCCAGCCCATAATCCCCCTGACCAGGTGTACAATGCCAAGAACAATCGCCCTCAGCACCGCAAATATGATAAACAGGAACATAAATCCAGCCAGACCGCTTACGATATCTTCCATTTCCATATTCCCGGTATTCGTGATGCCCTGACCGATCTCTATTGCAAAGGTCACAACGACCATGACCGTAAATACGTAAATCCATGCAATCACCAGAACATGATGCTTGCTGAGCGCTTTGAACAGCGGAAAAATGACAAGAAGCAATGCCATTCCCAGCACACCTATGACAATAAAATGCAATTCCTTATCGGAGAGCATCGTCTCATAAGAATCATTCAACGTCATAAGCGCATCATGAATCCCGGCCATTTTCTCTACAAGATAATATAATAAATCAGCCATTTTGATTCCTCTGTCGTTCTATTCTCTATTACTTCTTCTTGAAAATAATCTCATCTTCATGAACCAATCCCAGCTTCTCCCTGGCCAGATCCTCAATATAAGCATCTGTCTTCTGGTATTCAGCCTGCTCTTCAATCGCTTTCTGGTTCTCTTCTTCATCGTCAATCTGCTGCTGCAGATTCTCCTGTACTAAAGCATACTGTTCACTCTTCTGTGTATTCTGCCATGTAAAAACGCCAAACACTCCGCATAACATCAGCACGATCAACGTAATGATCTTCATACTGCCTTTATGCTTCGATCTGCGTTTTCTGACAGACCGCCTGTTAGCTGTCATCATGCTCCCCCTGTCTTTGTTGTAACTTTCTACCTTTAATTGTACGCTTTGCAGCGGCAGATTGCAATGTATTTCCTGCATTCTTCACAAAAGTTTTAAAAATTCGAACTATTTGTCTTATCGGGCGCAATACCGCCAACATCCAACGAACAACCATGGATGACAGCAGCCATCTGTAGAGCACCATGCCTGTCCCCATTCCGCATACAATATAATTGCGTACTGCACCGTTATTAAAACGGTACAGCAACCCAAAAAGACAGCCGGCCGCCAGCAGCCAGAATACAGCTTCTTCTGCCGCCTGTATGCCTTTACGCTGCCTGATCATCATTCTGAGCATCCGCAGGCAATCATAAGCCAGCATCAATCCCGAACCCCACAGGACAGCCATTCCAAAAAGCCTTGCCTGAAACACCACATCCTGACTCATGGTTATTTAAAAAGCCGCCCGAAAAAGCTTCCGGCCTGCCTTGCACCGCCATTGGCTTCGGAATATGTCAAACTATCCACTCTGCCGTCTACCCCGGTCTCTCCTTTTTCAAGGGACAAATGATTCATGTGAAGTTCCGCCCCTTTGATCAGCAAAAGGCCCGCCGATGTCTCAAGAATGATCTCTCCGGGATCATAGGCAATCACATCCGAAACCCCCGTCACCTGAATCGTCGACCGGTTCTGCATTGTCAGTCTGTGAGGCTTCACCACAGGCTGTTCTTCCATATACATAGACTTCACCGCCAGCATCTGCTATTGCTCCTAGTATATGAGACAGCCTGCCGTTTCATGACCTTTTTTATAAATAACGGAACAGCTCTTTCGCATCCTCTTTTCGGGTTGTTTCCTGTACATCCAATACTTCTACCTTGACATTTCTTGTACCAAATCCGATTTCAATCACATCGCCGACTTTCACATCTGTACCTGCCTTCGCTGTTTTGCCGTTAATCATCACACGACCGGCATCGCAGGCTTCATTAGCTACCGTCCTTCTCTTGATCAGTCTGGAAACCTTTAAATATTTATCAAGTCTCATTTTATTTCTCCTTTACAAAAAGAAAAGGATTCCCTTTCACCAGATAAATGCTGAGCGGGAATCCTTCTTGTGTTATCTTCGATTAGGCGTTGATCATATCCTTTAATGCCTTACCTGCTTTGAATTTAGGCGCTTTAGAAGCAGCGATCTTCATTGTCTCACCTGTTCTAGGATTTCTTCCTTCTCTTTCAGGTCTTTCAGACACTTCAAATGTACCAAAGCCTACAAGCTGAATCTTCTCACCTTTTACAAGTTCGTCTGTAACAACATCTACAAATGCCTTTAAAGCTTTTTCAGCATCATTCTTCTTCATGCCTGTTTTCTCAGCCATTGCTGCAACTAATTCTGCTTTATTCATTATAATTCCTCCTCAATTATCATAAGCGTACGCAGTCATCTTCTGCAAATGAAACCGGCGGAAACCCTTGCATTTACCGCTCTTTCGGCCATACGCTTCAATGTTGACAAATCTATTTATATACGTTTCTGTCCCTTTTGTCAAGGCTTTTTCTGTTTATCCGACAGTCTTTTCACAAACTTCATAAATATCGGTCCTTAACTGCTGCAAAACAGGGATCTGACTGCGTACTGCATCCGCCTTTGCGAAGTCCACTGCAGCCATCAGCATGCCCGGACCCTCGCCCAGTTCCTCCATGACCGATCCCCATGGATCCACCGCAATGGAATGTCCCCATCCGTTATAAGAACCTGCCAGGTCACCTGCTGCCGCACATCCGAGAACGTACATCTCCTGATCAAGGGCACGTGCCCGCATCAGCAGCTCCCAATGTGCCGGCCCTGTTGTTCTGTTGAAAGATGCCGGCATAACAACCGCCTTTGCCCCTCGCTTCGCAAGAAGCCGGAACAACTCAGGAAACCTCACATCATAGCAGATAGCTACACCAATCGGACCAAATTCTGTTTCGACAACACACACTTCATCCCCAGCCGTAATGACGCTGGACTCACTGTAATACTGTCCACCTTCCACATCAATATCAAACATATGCATCTTGCGGTACTTGCCAATCTGTCTGCCTTCTCTGTCAAAAGTATAGGCTGTACTGTAAATATGCCCATCCGCACTCTCCGGTATACTTCCCGCCACAAGATAAACATGATTCTTTGCTGCCGCCTCTGACATCGCCTGCCATGCTTCCCCGCCTTCCGGCTGGGCAGCTGCCGAAATGGCTTTCTTGTTGTATGGACAGATAAACATCTCAGGCAGAACAACCATATCTGCTTTGGTCTTGACAGCATCTGCGATCACGCGCTCTGCATTTCTGAGATTCTTATGCCAATCCTTATGAACTGTTGTCTGACATAATGCAATTTTCATTTGTCAACCTCCATCGATCACTTTATTTTTTCTTTCAATACGCACAAAGAGATTCCTGCGCATTTATTTCTTTTCATTGTCCTCACCGCGGGACATCTTATTCTTCAGATACCGCCAGCCTTCCTGGTACTTGAAAGATCTTGCAGAAGGATTTCGAAGCATCATATGCAGCTGTCTCGGATGCATCTTTGTGCGTGCACGCATTCTCATCGCCTCAATTCTGCCGCGCATCTGACGCATTTCATTCTGAATATCTTCAAGCTTCTCGCCGGCTCCCGATGTTTCCACCGCTTCACGGATTCTTTCGATACTCTCTGAGTTCTCCAGGCGCTTACGAAGGGCATCCATATGTCTCGCAAGCTCTGTCATTCTCTCTTCTGTCAAAAGTGCCATTCTCTGCTTCTGTTCATCCCAGCGGACTTCCATTCCATCCTTCGCACTTTCAAGTGAATCATTCACCACAGCTTCAAGTACTTCAACTCGTTTCTGCATACGCTGAACTTCTTCTTTGGCGCGCTCTGCCTGAATAAGCACTTCTTTCAGGTCGATGGCTGTTCTGAAGGATGATGCAAAATCAAATGTAAATACAACCGTGATCCCCCAGGTCATATAATACAACACTCTGTCATTGATCATCATCACCATATGCTCGATGGGCGGCTGAATCACTTCCACCATGGCAAGGGTAAAAAATCCCCACAGAACTGTCGCTTCAAGACAGATTCTGCCGCGGAAATTGAACTTCTTGTCCGTATAATCCCAATAACGGACCCCAAAAAGGTTCTCCATCACTGTTCCTGTTATGTACTCAAGCACCGTTGCTCCGATGGCACCCACAATATACATCAACAGATAATTACCTCTTACCGGTATCGTGAGAAAAAGCATCAGAACCGCGCCTGATCCGTACAGTGGAATATAGGGGCCTGTCATAAATCCTCGATTGACCCATCTGTGTTCATGAACTGAAACATATACCGATTCAAAACACCACCCAAAGAAACAATAGATGAAGAAAAATGCCAGCCATTGTGTCATCGAATAGGTATACACCTGCATCCCTCCTGTCGTAAATGCGGCATTTTAGTGTCTGCTTTAATAATACCGTATGGTGACGTTTTTGCCAAGCTTTTCTGCTGCTTCTTTGAGCTGCTCGACAAGGTTATGCCGGACGCTGACATCAAAGAGCAGCGTTTCATGGGCTGTGTTGTTGGCTTTGCCCACAAACAAATTCAGATCTGTGCATTCTTCTGATATGATCTTGGCCAGCTTCGCCGCACCATTGTCTTCGTCCAGCTGAAGGAAAATGTCAAAATCCACATCGTCTTTGGCCAGTTCACGCAGAAGGTAAAGAGTTCTGTTCATAGTCAAAACACCTTCTGTAACAAGATCGATGCCTTTGATATTAGATGTCGGCGGCACTTCCGGTGTGCCGTCGTAGTTGTTGGTCACCGGCTGCTTCAGATATCTTGAAGCAATGCTGGCTGTTGTTCCTCCGGATACGATATGTTTGCCCGGACTTGTAATAAAATCAAGCATGATCCGCTCATCATCATCCATATCCTTCGGCGGGCCCGTAAAGATATTGACCACTTTTCGCTCAATGACTCTTGCTACCGCCACTGTTGTATCGTCTCCCGGTTTCTGCATATACAGGTCGTCGCAGGCCTGGGACAGCATCGCTGCCAGACGCTTGGCCGAAAGTGTATCCCTGGTACATTTCACGGTGTAGTCCGCCATGCTTTCCCACGTCCAGCCGAAATTCAGCAGTTCTCCGACACCGGCATAGATCACGCCGTCGCTCATCAGGACAAAACAGTCTTTCAATTTAACCTGAAAACGGTATTCTCTAATCTTCTTGCCTTCAATCTCCCTGACTGTATAAGGGATATCCATCAATTTGCCGTCCCGGACAAAAATACATCCCGGATTGTCATATTCCACAAGATAAGCTTCCCCATTATGAAAAATCTGCAAAATACTGAAGGTGGAATAAGCCACCTGACGCACCTGGCAAATCGGCAGCGTTCGTGCGATCGTCTCAACCCCCTGCTCGATAGGTGCTCCTTTCTGAAACATCGTGCGGAGGATCTTAGATGTCAGCGTTGCCAGAATGTTGGCCTTTACACCGCTTCCCATACCGTCTGCCAGAATAACCACATCCGAATCTTCTGTCTTAAGGATCTCCACTTTGTCGCCGCACAGTTCCTCATGTATCTTATTCAGACTTTTCCAGCATGTTTCAACACTTACTTCCATTCTATCTTCCTCCGACGACTATCAGTCTGATCTGCTTCCTTCATCATAGAATCTCTCAACTGTGTCAAGATCACCTTCGTCTCAGCAGTTGTCTCACCAAGTAGTCCGGCAATTTCCTGTGCTACCGTCATCTGCTTGTCAATAACCTGCTGCGCAATATCCACCGTATCCATCCGCATCTGAAGCTGACGTTCCATCTCCGCTTCCTCATCGGTAATATCCTGGAAAATAGCCAGCATGGCATCCATTTCCTCAATATAGATAATATTCTCCACCAGAACAAGTCCCAGACCGCTGAGATGTATCTTCTTGCGTTTGATGGACAGGTGATCCTCCAGAACCTGTTCAAAATCGGAAGCATCCATAATCTCAAAGATCATCTTATTGACAGCCTCTGATTTGTTGATACCAAAAACATCCTCTGCCCGCTTATTAAACTCAATGATCTGGAAAGCTGAATCCACGATCAAAACGATTTCAGGTGTAGCTTCCAGCACCACATTGGACATGGAACGCGCCTTCTCATACACATGCGGCAGACACATCTCCTGTTCTGCCTTGCCCTGAAAAACGGCAATGGCTTTGTCCCGGCATGTCGGATAACCACAGGCACCGCAGTTCAGCTCCTGTGTCTTATTGTATTTGCCGGTTGCCTTGAGAATCCGTGTGATCTGTTCCTCTGTCGGCATTTCGTCCTGTATTCTCTCCGATCTGAAATGCTTGCTGATATCAATGTTCCCTGCCAGCTGAGAATACGCCGGATCTTGCTTCTCAACCTGTTCCTCGATCACCATAGTTGCCTTGTACTTGGAAATATGTAATTTATTCACGGCAGGTCCTTTCACGCAGCCGCCCTCACACATATTGGCCTCAATAAAGCAGCCATCGATCAGCCCTTTTTTCATATCTTCAAAAACTTCACGGCAATCCTCAATACCGTCTACAAAAATCTTCTTATATGAATCCACCTTTTTCTTCGCCAGAACAGATGAAATAACACCACTGGTCACCGGATACAGGCGGTTGACCTTCGGATCTGGATTTGTCGGCTGCTTTCCTTCACATTCTCTGATGGAGATATCACGTTCCTGCAGCCATGATTCAATCTCTTCAAAATTCAGAACAGCATCCACAAAACCGGTTGTCCGGTCATCCCCCTCTGCTTCCTGCTTCTTGGCAATACAAGGGCCCACAAATACAACCTTCACATCTGGCCCGTACATGGATTTGATCAGTTTGCCATGGGCAATCATCGGAGATACAACCGGTGCCATATATTCCACCAGCTCCGGATAATACTTCTCTACCAATTCATTCACACTTGGACAGCATGTGGAAATGATATTCTTCATCTGCCCTTCTTCCAGGAGCCTGGCATAAGCTTCCGTCACATAGGCTGCCCCCTCTGCCGTCTCACGCACTTCAGAAAATCCAAGCCTCAAAAGCGCATCCACAACCTGTCCGGGCTTGTCATAATCAAAGATACCAAGATAAGCTGGTGCCAGTGACACAATCGTTTTCTCTCCCATTGTAATGAATGCCTTGACTTTCTCCAAATCACTGACAAAGGTCTTGGCATTCTGCGGACAGACTTCCAGACATGTGCCGCAAAGGACACAATGATCATCCATAATCGTTGCCTGTGCATCTTTGACCTTAATCGCCTTGACAGAACACGAACGAACACATTTATAGCAATGCTTACAGCTTGCATTCTTAAAATCAATAACCTTCATAAAAATCCTCCCGCCACAACATGAACAACTTCACCAACAGTATTTGCCGTATAAAAACATTGTATCATAGACTGACGCCGGTTGCACTAAAAAAGCCAGCTGATATCTTTTTCCTTTTCCATTTTCATGATATAATTATTATTAATCTGTCAGCAATTCCTTACACTTTCAGCCTCAAGTACTTCAGGCTGTGCGGAATTGCTGTATGAATCTACATTTTTTACGGAGGCTTTTACTATGGCAATGGAATTGCTTTTTGAGAATCACACACAATTGGATGAAGACATCATCCATCATATTATTGAGAAGGATTATAAACGTCCTGAGAAGGCGAAACAGTATCATGTGATGACACTGCTGGTAGGTATTCTGGCTGCACTGGCTGCTGTTTATTTCGGACGTCTGGGCATTCTCACGCATCAGATGCTGACTCTGCTGTGTACCATCGCACTGATCGCTGTCTGCATCTATTCCTTCTACAGCTACTACCAGAACATGCCGAAGAATCAGATCAAAGCCAGGCAGAACACCTACAGTGAAAGCCTTCTGATTCCCCGCAAAATGAAAGTTTACAAGAATGTCATGTACCAGTCTGCAGGCAAGAGCCACGGCGAGTACCGCCTCTTCCAATTTACCGGCATCGAAACCTGGTCCCACTACTTTCTGCTCCGCTACGAGAACAGCTACGTCGTCATGGACAAAAACGGCTTCACTAAGGGAACAGCCGAAGAATTCGAGCAGTTCATGACCGCAAGAATCCAGAAAAACTGCTGATTGATCCAAATTGCATTCATCAAAAAAGACACCCCTACCAGGCGAATGTCATCTTCCTTTTAATGACATCGCCGGACGGAGGCGTCCTTTTTCATTCTCAGTTTTCCTTAATCATCCAGTAATCGCTTATAGTACGCTTTAACCTGATACAATGCGCCAACCGGATTATGTGCGAGCACACGGTCCTTTGTAACCAGCGTTGTTGACAGCGCTTCTGAATACTTATAAAACAGACTGTCATGGCCTACACAAAGGCCAATAACTACATTCAGATCTGTGCCTGCTTTGTTCAGAAGCTTCGCCTGCAGGATCGGGTTACACATCACATTGCCTGTCACACATGTATACTTCTCATCCAGACCGATATCTGTTTTATTAAAAGAACCCACCTTACAGACTGCACTGTATACATCAAAGCCATTCTTCCGAAGAATTCTTGCAAAAATCCTGCTCTCCTCAATCAGACCGACACATGTTGCAATGCCAATCTTCTTGTACCCCATTCGCTTTGCAAATTCAATGATTTCATCAACACGTGTATACTTGCCATAGAATTCGCCCTCAATCTCCGCCGAGATCACTGATACCTTTCGATTTTCTTCATCCTCATAGAGCGCTGTCGTTTCTGCGATGTCTTCGTCTGTCAGCTTTTCTGTCAAACAGAACTCCGGATACGATGCATTGCGCTTATGACAATTCAGCACACCACAGTCCGTACAGCTTAACGTTCTCTTTTCTTCACCCATGATAAAACCCTCCTTTTCTTCTATTTTTATATAATTTCCATATTCTGTCAACTGCAAAAAAGATTTCTTTGCATTTCATATCATTTTAAATATTATAGGTAAATTCCGGTAAATAACGGCTGAGGAACTGTCGCGTTCTCTCCTGGGTTGGGGAAACAAATCTTTGTTCATGGTCAATTCACTGTAACGGGCCGCTTCCCTGAGTACTTCGATCTCCCATGGTGTTTTGATAGCTCTGGCCTCAATGAGCAGCTGCTTGATATCAACGAGATTTTTCTCTTTAAAGGTATCTGTCAGAAACTGCCCTGCATACGGTGTCAGATAAGATGGCTGCACACCGATTCGAAGCTCCTCTTTCTTTTCAGGCAAAAACTGAAGGGCCAGCTTATAGGTTTTGTTCAAATCCGGCTGAACTTCCTTCTCCATGCCTTCAATGGCATAATCTTCGATGTAAATCCATGTGGGATAAAAGATGATCTCCACACCGTCCACGGCCATTTCCGCTGTTCTTCTTGCAAATTCGCTGACAACAATTCCGGCTCTGCCATTTTGTTGTCCTCCTTAATGCTGAATCTCAAATGCTCAGTCTTTCATTATGATTTTCTCTCCTAATTTTTTGTTTTTTATCATACTATTCCGATATGATAATTGTTAATACTTGTTTTACTATTACTCTTTATAAATACAATCTATATCGACTTTAATATACATCCACCTTCAACAATTACATTTTCATAACGATTTGTGTCCATTCTTCACTTTTTATTCAGAACTTCGACACAATTTGGTCACAAGCGAATGGTATAGTATAGACATAAACGAAAAGGAAACAACAAGGTTTTCGTTTATAAATCTTTTTCATAAACTTTCCTCTTTTTAATAATAAAAGCGCTGTACTGCCAACAGCGCTTTTATTATTTTATATGCGGATCAATTCATGCTCAGATCATATGTTGCCTGTTGACAATCCGCATTCTTTCGATTATATTAATAGTTAGATTTCTAACTATTAGTTTTCTATCTCAACGCATATTCACTTTTTTCAGGAGAATCAAAGATGAACGAAACAAAAGAATCCCTTCACTATTTACTGATGGCCAACCATCTGATGGTTCAGAAATCCCTAATTACCAGTGTCAAAGATACAGGTCTCACACCTGGCCAACCGAAGGTACTGGACTATCTCAGACATCACGATGGCACTGTTCAGAAAGAGATTGCTGCCAACTGCCATATCGAACCAGCTTCTCTCACCACTATTTTAAATGGAATGGAAGCGAAAGGACTGATTCAACGCAGACTCTGCCCGGACAATCATCGCTTTTATAATGTTTATTTAACCGAACTCGGCCTCACCTATGTTGAACGTCTTGAGAACGAGTTTGACACGATTGAATCTCATGCACTGCAGAATTTTTCTGAAACAGAAAAGGAACAGTTGATTGAATATCTCAGCCGCATTTACAGTCAGATGCTTGGCTATAACAGATAACAGCCAGAGGCACCGACGCCATCATATTATGAAAGAGGAAATTGAAATGAACAAAGAACTTGCAAAAAAGCATAACAATTTAAAAATCAGAATACCCATGTATTTTTTCGGACTTTTTCTGATGACCATCGGCATTGCCGTTTCCGTCAAATCCAACTTAGGCGTTTCCCCAGTCAGTTCCATCCCGTACACGATGACCTGTGTCTGGGGCATTGAAATGGGCAAAGCAACCATTCTGTTTCATACCTTTCTTGTCTTGATTCAGATACTCCTGCTGCGCCGAAATTTCAAACCTGTCAATCTGCTTCAGATTGCTGTTGGTGTCATCTTCGGTTATTTTACAACCTTCTGCAATTATCTGGTCACATTCCTGCCAACACCGAGCAATCTTCCGATTCGTATCGTGATGATGCTGATCAGCGCGATGATTATTGCCGTCGGTATTTTCTTCTACCTGCCGCCAAATCTGATGCCACTGGCCGGTGAGGGTGCTATGCAGGCTGTCTCCCAGATTACAGGCATGGCATTTTCAAAAGTCAAAGTCCGGTTTGACTGCACCATGGTTGTAATTTCCGTTCTCACATGTCTGATTGCCCTCCATAGTCCAGGAAGTGTCGGAATCGGCACTGTAATCGCAGCTATTCTCGTCGGCACACTTCTCGGTATTGTCACACGACTCTTCGGACAGCATCGCGACCGACTGCTTTACTCTTAGATTCTTTATATCACAAAAAAATCGCTCACCGATGGTTGAATGTTCACATCAACCCTGTCAGTGAGCGATTTTGTTTATCTACTCATTATTTGTTAATGACACGTTTCACATAGCTTGTATGCAGAATCTCATGTGCCTTATGGCTGCCAGGTTCACCAAAGAACTCTTTGTAGAGCTGCTGGATAGCCGGATTCTCATGAGACTTACGAATTGATTTAGCCGCATCGTTGTCATACAGAGCCTTTGCACGGATGGCACGTACATCTGTAAAGTTACGAACGCTGCCGCGTACCTGTGGCTGACCGCCACCGTTGACACAGCCGCCAGGGCATCCCATGATCTCGATGAAATGATAGTCTGCTTCGCCGGATTTCACTTTGTCAAGAAGCTTTCTTGCATTGCCAAGACCTGAAGCAACGGCTACCTTTACATCCATGCCTGCAACATTGTATGTTGCTTCTTTGATACCTTCTGTACCACGAACTTCCTGGAATTCTACATTCTTCAATTCTTCGCCTGTCAGTGTCTCAACTGCAGTTCTTAAAGCAGCTTCCATAACACCGCCTGTTGCACCGAAGATAACGGCTGCTCCTGTGGATTCACCAAGTGGGCTGTCGAATTCTTCATCCGGCAGTTCTGTGAACATGATGCCGACTTTCTTGATCATACGAGCCAGCTCACGTGTTGTGATTGCGATATCTACATCAGGAACACCTGCTGCATCTTCGTCATCTCTGCCGATTTCGAACTTCTTCGCTGTACACGGCATCACGCTGACGCTGACGATCTTCTTAGGATCAATGCCCATCTTCTCAGCATAATATGTCTTTAATGTAGCACCAAACATCTGCTGTGGAGACTTGCAGCTTGAAAGGTTCTCTGTCATATCAGGGAAGTAATGTTCACAGTATTTGATCCAGCCTGGTGAACAGGATGTGATCAGAGGCAGTTTGCCGCCATTTTGAACTCTGTCAAGGAATTCATGTGCTTCTTCCATGATGGTTAAGTCAGCTGCAAAATCTGTATCAAAAACTTTATCGAAACCAAGACGACGCAGTGCTGCAACCATCTTGCCTTCTACATCTGTACCCATCGGATAACCGAATTCTTCTCCAAGACCTGCACGTACACTTGGTGCTGTCTGAACAACAACGTATTTATCAGGATCTGCAATTGCTTCAAAGATTTCGTCTGTGTTGTCTTTCTCATGTAAAGCACCTGTCGGACAGACAGCGATACACTGACCACAGGATACACAGCTTGTATCAGCCAGATCCATGTTGAATGCTGTACCGATATAACTCTTAAAACCACGCTCATTCGGACCGATGACGCCGATACCCTGAACCTTCTCACAGACAGCACTGCATCGACGGCAAAGGATACATTTGCTGTTATCACGAACCATATGTGCAGCGGATGTATCAATCATCGCCGGTGTCATCTCACCTGAGTAATAGTTTTCATCTTCAACACCCAGTTCCTTACATAACTGCTGCAACTCACAGTTTCCGCTTCTGACACAGCTTAAGCATTCTTTCTTGTGGTTGGAAAGAAGCAGTTCCAATGTCTTTTTACGTGATTCGATAACCTTCGGTGTGTTGGTCCAGACTTCCATACCCGGATTGATCGGATATACACAGGAAGCAACAAGGGATCTTGCACCTTTTACTTCTACAATACACATACGGCATGCGCCGATTTCATTGATTTCTTTTAAATAGCAAAGTGTAGGGATGTCAATATGTGCCAGTCTGGCAGCTTCCAAAATGGTAGAGCCTGCTGGTGCACTGACTTCAACACCATTGATTTTGATTGTAATATTTTCCATTGTCTGCTCCTCCATTACTCTTTGTAGATTGCGCCAAAGCGGCATTTTTCCATACAAGCACCGCACTTCAGACACTTAGACTGATCAATAACATGAGGCTCTTTGAGTTTGCCTGAAATTGCACCATTCGGACAATTTCTTGCACATAATGTACAGCCTTTACATTTATCTGCATCAATCTTGTAGGACAGCAGAGCCTTGCAAACGCCGGCAGGACATTTCTTGTCTACGATATGAGCAATATACTCATCTCTGAAATAACGAAGTGTGGACAGAACAGGGTTTGGTGCTGTCTGGCCCAGACCGCATAATGCATTATCTTTGATGTAGTAGCAGAGTTCTTCCATCTTGTCAAGATCTTCCAGAGTACCTTCACCCTTTGTAATCTTATCAAGCATCTCATACAGACGTTTTGTACCGACACGGCAAGGTGTACACTTACCGCAGGATTCATCTACAGTGAACTCCAGGAAGAACTTAGCAATATCTACCATACAAGTATCTTCATCCATAACGATCAGACCGCCGGAACCCATCATGGAACCGATGCTGATCAGGTTGTCGTAATCGATTGGAATATCCATATGTTCTGCAGGAATACAACCGCCGGAAGGTCCGCCTGTCTGAGCAGCCTTAAACTTCTTGCCGTTTGGAATACCGCCACCGATATCCTCGATGATGGTACGAAGTGTCGTACCCATAGGAACTTCTACAAGACCTGTATTGTTAATCTTACCATTGACAGCGAATACCTTTGTACCTTTGGACTTCTCTGTACCCATGGAAGCAAACCATTCAGCACCATTCAGGATGATCTGTGGAATATTCGCATAAGTCTCAACATTGTTCAGGATAGTCGGGCTTGCGAAAAGACCTTTAACAGCCGGAAATGGCGGTCTTGGTCTTGGTTCGCCTCTGTTGCCTTCGATGGATGTCATAAGGGCTGTTTCCTCACCACAGACGAAAGCACCTGCACCAAGTCTGAGATCAATATCAAAATCAAATCCTGAATCGAAAATGTTCTTGCCTAACAGGCCATATTCTCTTGCCTGTTTGATGGCAATATTCAGACGTTCAACAGCAATCGGGTACTCAGCACGGACATAGATATAACCCTGGGAAGCACCAATTGCATAACCTGCAATAGCCATTGCTTCCAGAACAACATGCGGGTCACCTTCCAGAACGGAACGATCCATGAATGCACCCGGGTCACCTTCATCGGCATTACAACAGACATATTTCTGAACGTTGCCTCTGTTGCCTGAAGCAAATTTCCACTTCATACCGGTCGGGAATCCGGCACCGCCACGGCCTCTTAAACCACTGGCAAGAATTGTCTCAATAACATCATCCGGGCTCATCTCGGTCAGTACACGGCCAAGGGCTTCATAACCGCCTGTACCAATGTATTCATCGATACTCTCAGGATTGATGATACCGCAGTTTCTAAGGGCAACTCTGTGCTGCAGACGATAGAAATCTGTATCTTTCAGTGCTTTGGCCTTGCCGCCGTCCTCTACATATAATAAACGTGTAACAACACGACCTTTTAACAGATGCTCGCTGACAATCTCAGGAATATCTTCCGGTTTCACCATTGAGTAAAATGTTGCATCAGGATAAATAACCATAACAGGACCCTGTGCACATAAACCATGACATCCGGTCTTAACAATGGCTACTTCATTCTCTAAGCCGTTCTTCTTCAGTTCTTCCTGAAGAAGGCTGATCAGCGTCTCACTTCCGGAGGATGTACATCCGGTGCCGCCGCAAACTAATACATGGGAACGATACATAGCTGTCTACCTCCTATAAATTTGTTGCGCTTAATGTATATTTACCAAGAACCTGACCACGGATCAGATGCTGTTCTACCACTTCATCAGCCTTCTCCGGTGTCATCTTAATATAAGTCACTTTCTCTTTGCCAGGTTCATAAACTTCTACAATCGGTTCATACTGACATAATCCAATACAACCTGTCTGTGTAACAATAACATTGTCCAGATGCTTAGCCTGAACATCTTCAGCTAACTTATTAAGCACTGGTCTTGCGCCGCTGGCAATACCACATGTTGCCATACCGACAACCACACGAATATGATTGGAACTGTCGTCCTCTCTCATATTGACCTCACCCTGCATTCTGTCACGAATGGCTTTCAATTCTGCAAGTGATTTCATGCTGTCTCCTCCTCATTCTATACAACTGCACCGCCGTCAACTTCATGGCTGTTTTCGTTAAGAAATTGACGAATATACTCTGATACTTCAGGGTTATTCAGCGGCACACCCTCTAAAATATTCTTAAATTCTCTCGTATCCAGCGTAAAGGAACGCTGATCGAACGTATATGTATACAAAAAATCTATCTGTGTGTTGAATGTGATCAAGGTATAAATCGTTCCATTCATATCACCAAGGGGCATCCTGTCAATATGGGATAAACCGAATACCGCTGTGACCTTCGTCCCGACACCGGGCTCAGACTGAATAGAAAAACTGCCTCCCGTACTTTCGGCAGCCATCTTGAAAAACGGAACCCCCAGACCAATCTTGCGGGTTGTGCGGGTTGTAAAGAACGGATCCGTCACACGGTCCGTCTGTTCTGCCGTCATACCGCAACCATTATCTTCTATAATAATGGTCAATTTGTCCGCCGCTTTATCCACATCCACTGAAATCTGTATCAGTGAAGCCTCCGCTCTCACGGAATTCTGGGCAATATCTAAAACATTCAACGCGATCTCAGGCATCATGACTAGTTATATTTCTCCAATACACCATCAATATCATCTACAGTCAATCGACCGTATACTTCACCATTCACCATCATAACCGGTGCAAGACCACAGGCACCGACACAACGACAGGCATCCAGCGAAAACTTACCATCCGGCGTACACTCACCGCCTGCAATATCAAGCTTCTCCATGAGCTTATTGTAAATATCTCCGGAACCCTTAACATAACATGCAGTGCCAAGACAGACGGAAATCTCATACTTGCCCTTCGGATTCAGGTTGAACCATGAATAGAATGTAGCAACACCATAAATCTTCTCAAGAGGTACATTCAATTCATCAGAAATGATTTTCTGAACCTCAATCGGAAGGTATCCGTAAATCTCCTGCGCTTTCTGCATGATCGGCATCAGACATTCCTTCTCATCTCTGAGTTCCTGGATGACTTTCAGCAATTGTTCTTTCTGCTCTTCTGTACCATAGAAAGGTACTGTTTTCTTATTTGAAGCCAAAAGAATCCCTCCTTCTTTTTTCTCATAATATTACAGGTCGATTGTCCTGCTAAAAAAACATGAATCTGCTTTCTTATGACAGCATATCACTATTTTTCATAATAATCAACCTATTTTTAACGCAGAGTTTAGTAAGTTTTTAACAACGTTTGTTAATTTTTTGTTTTTATACAAATACACGCCGTCATTCTCGCTAATTTAACCCACATATATTTTAGCACTTTTTGTTGAAATCGTACACCACCCATGCTATACTGTTTAAGAATAATATTATCCCTTCTCCGCAATACAACAGGCAGACAGCATTTTCACCTGTCGTCCGCTGTGCAAAGCAGTTGGAAGACTGCACGGAGAAACAGACAGGAGGAATTTTCATGCTTGTAAAAGATCTCATCCCATTGCTGGATGCTGAGCTGATCTATGGATCAGATGATATTGATATACGCGAAATCCATTCCGGATGCGGTTCAGATATGATGAGTGATGTTTTGGCCTTTGTAAAAGATCAACCGGTGCTGTTGACAGGCCTGTGCAACCCGCAGGTTATCCGCACCGCTGAGATGATGGATATTATGTGTCTGGTTTTTGTACGTGGTAAGCGGCCCGATGAGAAGATGATTGAACTGGCCCGTGAGCGGGATATCTGCCTGCTCGCCACACCGCATACGATGTTTACGGCGTGCGGCATACTCTATAAGGCCGGACTGGTCGGAGGTGCTTAAGGTGGACGATACGATAAAGTTAGAATATACGGTCTCTGGCGAAGATTTCACCCGCGCCGGTGAAGCCAGCAGTGACCTCAAGAATATGCTCAAGCAGTTAGGCGTTCCCCCTGATGTCGTCAGAAAGGTATCCATTGCCATGTACGAAGGTGAGATCAATATGGTGATCCATGCCAATGGCGGCATTATCACGATTTATATCTCCCCCACAGAAGTCACCATGATCCTGAAGGATTCAGGCCCGGGTATCCCTGATATCGACAAGGCCATGCAGGCCGGCTACTCGACGGCTCCTGACAATATCCGCTCCCTTGGATTCGGTGCCGGCATGGGATTGCCTAATATGAAGAAATACTCCGATGACATGAAGATAGAAACAGAACTGGGTGTCGGCACCACTGTAACTATGACTGTCCGAATCTGCTAATATGTAACTGAAAGGAAGGTGATAGAATGAACAAAAAATTCTTTCATTCTGTATACCTTGACGAAAGCCTCTGCAAAGGCTGTATCAATTGTATCAAACGCTGTCCGACCCAGGCCATCCGCGTCCGCAACGGCAAAGCCCGCATCACCAGCCAGTTCTGTATTGACTGCGGTGAATGTGTCCGGACTTGCAGCCATCATGCAAAGAAAATACATATCGATTCTCTGGATATACTCAACAACTACGCATACACGGTTGCTCTTCCCGCACCTTCTCTGTATGCACAGTTCAATAACCTGGATGATGTCAATATTCTGCTGACAGCCCTCATCTACCTCGGTTTTGATGATGTCTATGAAGTCGGTGCCGCAGCAGAACTTGTCTCGGAAGCCTCAAGGAAATATGTAGATGAACACAAAGATCAATGGCCATTTATCAGCACAGCCTGCCCATCTGTTGTTCGTCTGATCAGAGTCCGTTTTCCGAACCTCATTGACCATCTGCTGCCGATTCTCCCTCCCATTGAAGTGGCAGCTACCCTTGCCAGGAAACGAGCTATGGCCAAGACAGGCCTGCCTGCTGACAAAATCGGCATTATTTTTATTTCACCATGTCCATCCAAGGTCACCTATGTCAAATCCCCACTTGGAACAACCCGCAGTGAAGTAGACGGTGTTCTGGCCGTCAAAGATGTCTATCCCCTTTTACTGCCGCATATGAAGATTGCCGAACAGCATCCCATGGATCTGGCGATTTCCGGCAGAATCGGCATTGGCTGGGGCTGCAGCGGCGGTGAGGCCGGCGGCATGATCACAGACAGCTATCTGGCTGCCGATGGTATTGAGAATGTCATCCGTGTTCTGGAAGACCTGGAAGATGAGAAGTTTGCAAAATTGCAGTTTATTGAACTCAATGCCTGCAGCGGCGGCTGTGTCGGCGGTGTTCTCAATGTAGAGAATCCTTATGTTGCCAAAGCCAAGATCAAACGTCTGAACAAATATCTTCCGGTGGCCAGAACCCACAGCGAAGATATTCCTCAGAAAGTGGAGCTTGGATGGCATACAACGGTTGAATATGAACCGGTTTTCAGGATTGGTGATACCATGCTTGAGAGCATCACCAAGATGAAACAAATCGAAGAACTCTGCAATGAATTTCCGGGACTTGACTGCGGTTCCTGCGGTGCCCCGTCATGCCGTGCCCTGGCAGAAGATATCGTCCGGGGCAAAGCCGAGAAAAACGACTGTGTTTACATTCTCCGCAATCACATTCATCTGCTTTCCGAAACCTACTCTCGCTTCTCACACGAAGCCATTGTAGACGGCGAAGACCCGAATGCATGCATCCATATTCTGATGCATTATATGGACAAACTAACAGAAGAAATCGCATTGCTAGACTCACACAATCTGATCAATTCAGATGCTGAATCCGAGGAGGAACAGGACCATGACCATTAAAGAATTAATTGACAGCGGCTTATTTAAGACAATCAATGTCGGAGATGGCACAGACCGCAACATCTCCGGACTTTTCTGCTGTGACCTGCTAAGTATTGCCATGAGCAAGGCACCGGAAGACAGCGTATGGGTCACAGTCATGGGGAATATCAATACACTGGCTGTTGCCGCCCTGTGTGATGTTGGCTGCATTGTTCTCGCCGAGGGTATTTCCCTGGATGATGCCGCCAGGACCAAGGCTGTCCAGCAGCATATCACCGTTCTCAGCACGGATATGCCGATTTTTGACGCCGCACTGAAGGTTCACGAGCGCATCCATGCCTGATTTAAACTATGATCTTCATATCCATTCCTGTCTTTCCCCATGCGGAGATGATGATATGACACCGGCCAACATTGTGGGCATGGCCATGATCAAAGGCCTTGATTTAATCGCTGTGACAGACCACAATTCATGCAAAAATTGTCCCGCAGTCCTGACTATGGCGGAGGCTTACGGTCTGACCGCCCTTCCAGGAATGGAGCTGACCACTTCCGAGGAAGTACATGTGGTATGTCTCTTTGCTGATTTGAAGGATGCTCTGGCCTTTGACGAATATGTCTACAGTCATCTGATGGCCGTTCCGAATAATGAGAAGATTTTTGGCAAACAGCAGCTCTATAATGCAGATGACGAAATCATTGGCACCATACCAAATCTGCTGATTAATGCCACAACGATTTCATTTGATGACGTTTTTGCTCTGACCAGAGATTACAACGGAATCATGATACCGGCCCATATTGACAAAACGGCCAACAGTCTGCTGGCCAATCTGGGCTTCATTCCGCCGGACAGCCAGTTTACCTGTGCCGAGATCAAAGATATGTCCAAGTATCATGAACTGAAAAAGCAGCATCCCTATCTGGAACACTGCCATATCATCAGCGATTCTGATGCCCATTATCTGGAGCACATCAACGAACCGCATTATACCTTGTCTGTTAAGAGCCGAAATCCAAAAGATATTTTAAATGCATTAACGCAACCTGTTGGAACGACACTTTAACTATTCAACTATGAGAAACACGCTCCGCGAGTTTCTCAAGTTATCGCGGCAGTCGCCAAGGTCTCGTGCAAGCACGGACTTTGGCTCGTTGCTCGCATAAATCATTTTAATGACGTGCGCTGCAAAACGCACGTCATTATTATTTTTTCTTGACCAAGCATCTCTTTCTGAAAAATGAAATTCCATAACACCAAACTTCATCATAGTCATTTTCAAACTCTTTGGCATAGAACCTTTCTTTAATTTGGCTAAGCGCTCTATCACAATCTTTTTCCATATCCTGTAGTTGAAGCGAATACTTCACTTCAAAGACAGCAACACGGCCATGAGGCATATCATATATCACAATATCACTGCGTCCTTCTCCATGCTCCCGATTAGATTCTA
>ERZ772878.649-NODE-649-length-27754-cov-8.74465_pt1 | contig 27754 bp, 10 predicted proteins | sample MGYA00580578_ERZ772878 | MGnify/ENA primary metagenome ERZ772878 (study PRJEB29015, sample SAMEA2737686) | human gut metagenome | biome: human gut; feature: human-associated habitat; material: faeces | place: China | collected 2012 ...
AGTAAGTGAACTTGTACTAAGATGATTGCAAAACCCTTCCGCCGTGAAATTCTCGCAGGTGTTCCACACGGCGAACTTATCTGCACCGCAGAAGCAGCAGACCTGACGCTGGCAAGCGGCGTTTCCAACTGGTGGGGCTGGGGCATTGCCTCCCTGCTCTCCCTGGAATTAGGACGGAATCTTCTCCCCTCTGACCTCACCGAGACAGAACTGCTCCGCCGGGTTGTGGCAGCAGGCGGTGTGGATGGATGCACGAAAAAAGCGGAACTGACCGTTGATGCACTCCCCCTGGAGACGCATCTGAGGATTTTACAGTCTGTCCGCAAATTGACCGATGAAACGCTTAAAAAGCAGACAGCAAAGAGGGAGACTCCTTATTTTTACAGAGAGCGGACGGTAATGGCAGCTGTTTAGGGACCTTTGGTTTTTTTATTTGTTTTCATTTTCAGAATAAAGAATGTGCCTTGGCACATTCGGGCGTCTCGCGCGGTCGCTTGCGACATATTTTTTCTTCGCGCGAGTGCGCATCCCGCGAAGCGTTCTTTGTCATAGAACGAAGTTTCCTATGTTTAAAAAAGACCCGCCTATGTATTTCACTACATAAGCAGGTCTTTTTTGAATGATTGTTTAATGCTCGCTTTTTACGCTTACAATTCACTTTTATCGTAACTGTTCAGTACCTTCACAGTCACGCACAGACCTACTGAACAGTTACCTTTTATCTTCTTTTTATTTGCTCTTACTTTTCTTCCGCAATCTGATATGCCTGGGTCACATTTTTCGTGATCGCTTCCGTTTTCCGATCAGCCGCCACAACCACATGACTTAATGCAAGTAATGCCAAAACGTTCGGAATAACCATCAGCGCGTTGAAGAAATCTGCCAGAGCCCATACTAAATTTACCTTTAACATAGAACCAATGACAATACAAATCACTACGATGAAGGAATAAACCTTTGCCGCCCCCTCGCCGAACAGATATTTCGCATTCGTCAGGCCAAAGAAATGCCATCCCAGAATCGTCGAAAATGCGAAGAACAGCAGGCAGATCGCAATAAAAATAGAACCAAAGTTTCCAAAACTCTGCATGAATGCCGCCTGTGTCAGCGCTGTACCATCCTTGCCGGAGCTCATCGCATCCGTTGTCAGGACTGCAAATACGGTCAGATTTAAAATAACAAATGTATCAATAAAGACACTGATCATCGCACAAAGCCCCTGATGATGCGGGCTTTCTGCTTTCGCACGTGCGTGAGCATGCGGTGTGGAACCCATACCTGCCTCATTGGAGAAAAGTCCTCTCGCTACACCAAAACGAATTGCTTCGCGGACGGTAATACCAGCACCAGCGCCCATTACCGCTTTCGGATCAAACGCGCCCTTGATGATCATCATAAATGCTGTCGGCACGTGATTGATATGAAGACCAATCAGAATCAGGCTTCCTACAATGTAAACGCCTGCCATAACTGGCACAACCTTCTCTACCACAGCTGCCAGACGTTTGGTTCCACCAATGAAAATGAATCCTGCCAGTACTGCCAGCACAAGACCGATCGTGATCGGCGGAATATTGATTCCATATACCTGAAATACCTCTGTAAAAGCAGCACCGATCGAGTTGGACTGTACCATATTGCCCATAAACCCAAGTGCTAAAACAATAAAAATAGCAAACAGAGTGGATAATACCTTTCCAAAATTACCTTTAAATGCCGCCTTGATGTAGTAGACAGGTCCGCCTGTCACCTCACCATTTACCTCTGTCTTGTAGGTCTGTGCCAGAACCGCCTCGGAGTAGATGGTCGCCATTCCGAAGAACGCGCTCAGCCACATCCAGAAGATTGCACCCGGACCGCCGCCAAACAGCGCTGTCGCCGCACCTGCCAGGTTACCAGTACCAACCTGTGCTGCGATCGCCGTCATGATCGACTGAAACGGGCTCATTTCCCCTTTTTCATGTTTTTCTCCGTTCAGGCTGAAATGTCCAAACACATGCTTGCAGCCCTCGCCAAATTTTCTTACCTGGATGAATTTGAGACGAATCGTGTAATAGATGCCCGTTCCACACAGCAGAATCAGCAGAAGAAAACTCCACAGAAAATCATTGCCTTTGTTTACCAGTGTCAAAATCGTGTCCATTTTTTATCCTCCTCTATGTTTTCGTTACGATTCCGGCTCTTTTATAAATCCGGGATCGAGTAATAAAATAAGAGCTGATACAAATCAGCTCTCCAAAGAGTAGAACATATGCATACAATAGAACTCATCCCCTGGTTCCATTGTGATTGGTTGTATGCCCTGTCCTTTTGCCTGAGAGATCAACGAATACCATGGACGTGCATCCGTCTTACACCTTCGGCGCTCCTTCTTGGAGACTCTCCAGAGTGTCCCTGCCTGACTGACCTTCGATCACTCGTCAGGACGTGCAAATCTTGTCAAAACCGACAAGTACGGGTATGCTATCACATTTCTTCTGCTTTTTCAACTGATTTTTATAAATTATACGAAAATCCTCAAAATATTACGGTTCGCGACACGTTTTCCCCCTTTTCATTAAACTGCTCATACTTTTCCCCAATCAAAAGAGAATCCATCTGCGGGTATGCACCATCTTTTAAAATATACGATGGAATTTCCCCTTCTGGCTGCCATCCCGGCTTTTTCCCTCCCCATTCTTCCCGGTTTTGAGCTGCCTCTGCCTCCGTCACTTTCCTCCATGCCGATTCTGCTGCCTGACCACGCTTTCCCTGCTTTGTCAGAGGAATCACTTTAAAATGATATACACCCGCAGTCTGCATCAACGGTACAAAATCGTACTGTTCAGCACTCGTCCGATGCGGATGTCCGACACGCTTCGCATCCCGGTAAAGCATCACCAAATATGCCGAAGCCCCCGGCGCTTTCTTCCACCTGCCAATTTCTCTTTCCGCCCAGCCTGCTGCATCCACCGTTCCTATTATCTCTCCGGCATCCTGTAATTCGATCGTCAAAAGCAACGTAGTGCCATTATCTTTCCGAACTGCCTTGCTGCATACCGCGCCAAGCCCTGAAAACCGGATGTCCTCCTGGCGAAGGACGGAAAACGGATCATCTGCGTCGGATTCCAGTTCTATTTCGTATAGAATTTCCGGAGCAGGTTCTTCTGCATGGATTTCTTCTATCTTTCGTTCTTCTAAAGAAACTTCTTTGGTACCTATATTTTCAGAGTCGGCTTGTATGCTCCCTTTATATTGTTCATTTTCTTTTTTTCCCACCTCTGCCCCATCCATCGCCGGTCCGCTTGCCGGATCACCGGAGATTCGTTCCACACCAGTGACGCTATATGCCCTGTCCCGGCTTTCCGCCTCCAAAACAGGCATTCCCATTTCATCCAGCTCTTCTGCTGCCAGCCGAATCCTGACCCGATCGATGGATGCCGCGGCAGCGGGGAAACATCCCGCAGCCGCCTGGCTCAGTACGGCTGCTCCGAAGAGCAGCCCTTTCGCCATCTGATTCATAAAATTCCTCCTCTCCCACTTTATGTACTCTCGAAATCTTTCTGTGCTTGATTTTGTGAAATGTTTTTTGTTAGCCGCAAAAGCAAGTGCAGAAAAGACTCCGAGAGTACATCTTTCTTCTGTTCATTTTTCTCTTATTTTTTTACTCCTCCTTGCCCTTATCATTCCTCTCCATATTCTTTTTTATATTTTCCTCCTTTCTTAGCCGCTCTACGAGCGCCAGTCCAGCCCCAGCGCTCATACATATCAGTCCAATCACCAGTTTCCACTTCCAAATCAGTGAAATCACTTCATTCAGACGCTCTTTTTCCTCCTCAACCTGATAAGCACCTTCTACTTCCCAGGTGGCTGATTCTCCATATCCCATCTTCGGAAGCGGCTTCATCTGTCTGCCGTCGAGAACAATTTTCCCCTCTCCACAGATCGACTCTGGCACGTGAACTGTTAAATAGCCCTCTTTCAGCTCTTCTATCACTTTCTTTGGATGTTCCGGCTGACCGTGTCCCGGTCGCCCCGGCTTCTCCGGCTTCAAACGGTCATACATCCGCACAACCGTCACCGTTCCGCCTTCTGAAACCGTAAATGAAACTGGTTCGGCTTTTTCGTAGCCCTCCGGCGCTTCCAGCTCTTCCAGAATATAACGGCAGCCCTCCTTTAAAATGCCCTGTATGCATTTCTCCTTTTCTTCAGAAATCCATTCCACTATTGCCTTTCCAGTCTCATCAGAAATCCTCAGGTGGGCGCCTTTTACAAATTCGCTATCTCCTTTCTGCTCCCTCCATTTCCGCTTCTCCACCTGCACTTCCGTCGGTCTGTCATACATCTTCACCTGATCGACTCGACCGTCCAGTGATACCGTAAATGTCACTTTTTCTGCTTTCCAGTACCCATCCGGCGCTGTTTTTTCTACCAGCACATAGTTTTTTCCAGCGTTTAACTTTCCTTTTATCACATGGGCGCCCCGATCAGATACCCACGAATCAACCAAGGTTCCGCCTTCCTTCTCCTCCCAGAGTTCCATCCGCGCCCCCGGCAGTTCCTTTTCTCCCGTCACACTGTATTTTGTGATTTCCACGTGCGTCGGCTTATCCTGCATGGAAATCCGCTCGACCGTTCCATCCTCGGAAACAGTAAACGGAATCTCTTCCGCATACGCAAATCCATCCGGCGCTCCCATCTCGCGCATTATATAACTCTTTCCCGGTGTCAACGTTCCAATAATCTCATGAGGATGATCCGCAGAAATCCATGATTCGATTACATTTCCAGACTGATCCAGAATCTCTATCTGAGCACCCGGAAGCTCCGTTCCGCCCAGATCTGTCTTTGAAAAGACCAGCTTTGTCGGGGAATCTATCATTCCAATTCCATCTATCTGTGCATCGTCCCCCAGAGAAAAAATCATCTGATTCGACTCCACCTCTTCCGTTTTTCCACCGTCCAGTTCCAGCAGTTCAACCAGGCGGTATCTATTCCCACGTTTGAACACTTCGCGCACCGACCGATCATTCTGATGAAATTCCCAGAGCACTGTATTTCCCTGCCGGGAGGTCCGTCCCGTGCTTCCTGTACTCTTCCACTCGATCGGCAGTCCATCCGGAGTCTGTGCCGGAACTTGTGCCCGAACCTCATAGTTTGTTCCCCACGGCATTCCTGTCAAAACAACCGATTCGCCACAAGAAAGCGTCAGGCTTCCTCCACTTCGCAGCGTTCCCGATTTAGAACCTGTGTACGAAATCAAGCCTGGAAGCTCTTTTCCCTCCGCATTCTTTAAGTATAACGTATATGTTATATCTACCTGCCTTAACAACGCCGCAGCAGTTCCCGTCACCCGCCCAGCGATAGCAATTGCGCCCGGAGATAGAATTGGATGGAAGGATTCATAGCTTTTGCCCGTTTTTCCCCATATCGTTGCCGTTACCGTCATACCAGAATGATTTTCCTGTCCGTTTTCATTTATATGCTCTCCAACCAGAACAGCCACCCGCAAAATGCCTCCTGATCCGGCTGCCACATTCTCTATATTCCAATACCAGGATTCACCTATTTGTTCCGCTCCGCCCATCGAAGCCGCTGTCATTAGTTCACACCCAGCTGGAATTTCCAGTCCAATCTTCATATTTTCTTTTTTATCTGACTGGTTCCGATATGTAATTTCATATACAATTACACTTCCCGGCAGCACCGCTGCTCCGTCTTTTCCAATCGGGGAAACGGCGCGGATGCCACATGGGTCGCTGTATTCCGGATTTCGTATTTCATGGATATATCCCAGGCCATCTCTGTTTTCCGGGATCCAGCTTTCCACTTCCCTGCCATCTGTCTCTTTCTGATGATATTCTTCCAGACGATACCTCGTTCCTTTTAATGTTCGAAGCGTCAGCGGATAATGTCCGTTCTCATCCCAATTCAGACGGAATGTATTTTTTCCTATCGTCCGGCGGCTGCCGTCACTGAACTCAATGATCTCCCGCAGTTCGAAACGATGTCCTTCCGCCACCCCCTCTTTTTCACATTTTTCTCGTTCCAGATAAGGCACAGAAGCTTCCATCAGTGAAGAAAGTACAAATTCTTCCCCACTGTCCAAATCCCACAGAGTTCTTACCAGACGAAGCGCTTTTCTTCCCTGCACCTGCAGAGACGTTATGCTGTCAAATAAACCGTCTGCTGTCTCTGTCTCCAGCGCATTTACACCATCTCTGGCTGCGTTAATCCCCCTGCCTGTATCTGACACCGTGAAAATCATCGGTTTCTGCACAGTGTATCCATCCGGCGCTTCCAGTTCTTTCAGAAGATACGTGTGCCCGGCAATCAGCTTTCCTTCTATCACGTGTGTTTTCCCATCGCAGATCCAGGTTTCCAATGCCTCACCCGCTTCAGTGTACACACCATCCAAAAATCCCGCTTCATACACTGCCAGCTTTGCTCCTGACACAAAGAGACCCGTATCGAAATCCAGCTTGGAAATTTTGATTTTCGTTGTTTCATTCGGCACCGTCAGATCATACGTTAGCACCTCGCATTCCTTCTGATCTTCCATCAGCACCTCGTACACGCGCGGAATAAGTTGATATCCATCCGGCGGCATCGTCTCACGGACTTCGTAATGGTACGGAATCCAGCTTCCATTCTCCCCTATCGTTCCGATTGGCAGCAATGGGCTTTCCGCCTGACCGCTCTCGTCTGTCTCCATCTGAACCTTTTCTCCCGTCTCTCTGTTTTTCACTTCAAACACCGCACCTGCCAGTTTTTCCTCTGGCTTTCTCTCATCCACCTTTTCAACCCGAACCCGCCCCTGTTTCAGCGTATTAACCGCTTCGATTATCTCCTCCGAAGCAGCAGCCACAGTAAATTTCTTAGGTTCCATGAGGCGATAACCTGCCGGTGCCGAAAATTCCACCAGATAATATACTCCATAGGCAATCGGAGAAATCCGATGCGGCTTCCAGTCCCCTGCCTTCCAGCCTGCCGGAATCTCCTGTTTTTCTGCTTCTTCCTCTGTAAACTTTCCATCCGATCCAGAAATCCAGCGTTCCACTAAATATTCTTTTTCCTGCACCAGGCTTCCATCCTGTGCCGCCCGGAAAACAGCAAGTTCTGCGCCTGCCAGATAAATTGCCTCTTCGGATATCTCCCCTGATCTTCCCAGCTTGGAAATATAGACAGACTTTGCCCTGTTTTCCAGCCCGTAAAGCTGAATTTTAGCAGTTTCTTCGACAATTACCGGCTTCGGTGCTGCTTTCTGATAGCCGCTTGGTGTTTTCGTCTCCACCAGAACGTAATAGCCTTTCTTTCTGTTCGAAGCCAAATCATTTTTCGTCGGATTCAGCGGTAAATAATCAATTCGGTGAATCCCATCGGAGGTATCATAGCTGACCAGAGTTCCCTCCGCCTGGTAATTCCATCGGAAATCATAGCTGTAGCCTGCTTTTCCATCTAGCTGCAGATTTTTCGTCGCCTGAACAAGCACCTGTGAACCATTTCCCAGATTCCAGAGCTGACGCACTGATTCGCCCTGTTCTGTCGCTGTTTCTTCCTGTTTTTCAGCGGTATATCCACACCATGTAACCGTGTTGAACCTTGTATGATATTCTGCATACAGCTTCTGATAGCGGGCTGCAAAGCTGTCGCTTCCTTGGCTGTAGGCTTTCGCATCTTCGGTCTTCCATCTCGTCACCTGTTTTTCCCGGTCATAGCGCGGTGTTCCATCCGCCTCCATGACAATTCCATTTTCATCTGTCACTGCCTCATACAGGGTCAGCTCCGCCGCATATGCATTCGGCAGACATTCTTTTTTTCCATCCTTCTTCTCATATTTGAAAAAGGCGGTTTTTATATGATCTTCCTGCATCGTGATGAGCTGCAGCTTAGAAGTTTCCTGGATTTCCACCTCCATTTGATTTGTCAGATATCCCGGAGGCGTCTCTATCTCCTCGAGAATATAATCGCCTGCCGGAATCCCCTCCCATGCCATTGGCGTCTTTCCGACGGTCCATTTGGCAGTCACTGTCTTTTTCTGGTTTCTCTCATCTAGTACCGTCCAGTTCGCCGGAAGTTCCCCTTTCTTTTCCAGATAATACCCGGACGGATGTGTTTCCAAATCACCACTCGCAACTCTTTTTGCTGGATAGAGCGCTAACACGGCTCCTTCCACACTTGAAAACGTATAACCTCCTTTTCCTTCCTCCCAGGTCTTAGAATCCGATTCGTTCAAAATGTGATCATAGTCCCGGACTGGCTGCTGATATTGTTCTGGCGCGTCGATCTTTTCGATCTGCACCGTGATCGGGCGGTTAGTAAGGCGCAGCTCCTGTACCTCACAGGTTTCCTCTACCGTAAGCCCTGTCGGCATCCGTTTCGCATAGCCGGATGGGGCGCGTGTCTCCTCTAAAATATACGTTCCCGCCGGGACGCGTTTTAAAACATCCACCTGCCCATCTCTGATCCGTGTATGGAACGGATCGTTTGGCGTTTCATCCCCGGTTATCCAGCTGTTTTCCATCAGATACGCCTCACCCTGACGGTGGTACAGCGGTCGATCATCTTCCCGTTTTTCCGGATCATTTCCAATATCATAGATTGCTGCCTTCAACTGCAGATCCCATGCATTGGCATTGTAAGCTCTGAGAAGATCGCTGTATCGGTAACGCACATAATCGCCATCCCGATCATAAACGGGATATCCTTTAATATAGGTCTGAGCGGAACGCTGGTAATAAACCGGCAGCCCATTTTCATTCAAAACCGGATTGACATGGGGCTGCAGCAGACCTCCGTCATATGTTCCAATCGTGTACTCCTGTTCCGTATCAGCATACATCGTTGCCACACGGCCGGTCTTTATCTTATCCCTGGCAATCACATTTCCATAGTGATCCTTAGATACCCGGATCGCCCACACCAATGTTTTGCCGGTTTTCTCCTCCGTCACATATGCCATTCCCGTGTACGGTTCTACCTCGCTGTCCCGGCTTCCGTCTGATGCCAGATGATAGAATTTTGTCCCGGACGGAACGTATTCAAACCGCCTTTCTTTCCGGCTGTACGCCAGTTCTTCATAGCTGGGGCTTACAATTTCCAGAAATGGAACGCCGTCTTTCATCGCATAGATCGGTTCGCCGTCTTTGGGATGCACCAGTTCGCCCTTTTCGTTATAGGCATACCGTACGCCCCGGAGTGTCGTAAATACCTCCAGAGCCCCGAGATCGTAATATAAAATGTCTGTATCTTCGCGTTCAACCCGCTTGAGAATCCATCTGCCTTTTCCCTGGTCGTTGAACCAGTCATCCTGCGTATATCGTGTATAATTGTTATTTTCTCCTTTGCTATCTTCCCCCTCTTGATCTTTATCCCTCACATACAGAAGCCGGTTTCCCGCATAGCCTTTCTGCACATACATCCGGGTCACATTTCCAAACGAATCGCGCACCACATTGACACCGGCATACGCCCGGTCCTCACTGTCCCCGTTCTTCTTTACCTCGATCGCATCATACAGGCGCATCGATGCACCTGGAAGATATCGGTTGAATGCGTGCGCCGTATCTGGAACCCGATGCCAGATCGCCTTTCCAGTAAAAACCTGATCCTCATAAATCAGGTCAATCCACTCCCCGGCTTCCTGTTTTGCCCTCAGACTATCCAGCCAGCCCTTTGACCACCCATACCCAAGGAACGTTCCCGACGCATTGTACGCCAGTTCCAGATTTTCAAGACCATAACGGTTCGAAAGCTCGGTCAAAGTTCCCTCTCGCCGATCGCTCAACTCAAACAGAATCTCCGTTTCCTCCTGTTTTACTTTCGCGATTTCCAGCCGAATCGGCGTATTTCCTACATAAATCCGCGCCACATCCCCCCGGTCCTGCGGCTTATTGCCATTTGGCTTCGTTCCATCCGGGTTCTGGACTGCTTCTCCGTTGCTGCTTATCCGGGTTACCATTTCTCCATACACGGCAGCTGCCACCCGCTGACCGCGCTCTCCGTCCCGATAATACGTCACTTCATCCGAATACACTTCCACCGCTATCGGTTTCGTTCTCACGTATCCTTCCGGTGCAGATAATTCACACAACACATAGGCTCCTGCTCCCAGCGGCTGCGGCGTGATCAGATATCCTGTATTCTGGTTGGACGGCAGAGTTTCCCCCAAACCACCAAAATCCTGCAGCGTCGAATAAACCTGGAATGTGCCCGTCCGCGTCCCAAAGTCATCCTGCATCACCACCTGATCGGTTTCACTGCAAATCGGAGTTCCTGCCGGGATTATGCCTGTATATTTTCCTGTATAAGGTGCTTTCCAGGGGTATTTTGACGGAATTAGCGTTTTCAAATCAACCGGCGCGATTTTCTTTGCCCCCATTGCCTCCAAAAATTCCCGGCTGGCCGTCACCTGTGTATCTTTTTCATAAAACTGCACCTCCCCCTCGCTGTACTTCGACGTGTCCCGGCTGGCGGCATAAATAGCGAACACCGCATCATCATGCAGAATATTCTCTCCCGTCTCCGAATCTAGTTTTTCAATCCGAAGCTTTGCAGCATAAAACGTATTCCGGTATTTTCCATCCGCGTAGCCGGTAAATCCCAACGCATCATAGGCGGACTCCGCCGCCGGTTCTGTCACACTGTAAGGCACCAATCCCTGAAAATACCGCCCGTCAAATCCGGTCAGCGCCCCGGTGATTGTCCTGACATGATCTTTCAGATAAAATCCCGCCGGATTGTTATCATCCGTCTTCTCTCCATACGGATATTCCACTGAATCTGCCCACCCTGCCTGCTCTGAGATCGAACCATAACGGTAATAGCTTTCTACCTTCTCGTTGCTCCGGTACCGGCTGTTTGCATTTTCAGACCGATAAATGTCCTTGTACGGCGCCATTTCCCTCTGAGCGGGCGAAAATCCGCTGTAGTCATAGCTTCCGCCTGGATAGGAAATCGTTCCCTGCCGTTTATCCGCATCCAGACCATACTTATAAATCTCATAATTTCCATCCTGTCCATGTGCGCGGATCACATATTTCCTCAAATCCGCCTGATTTGTATCTCCCCACTCTTCATTCATCCGGATCTGATAGTTCGCCGCCAGCGTTTCCGGCGATGCCGAGGCGTCATATTGATAATCCGCTGACTTTTTTTCCGGAGATACGAGGTTTCCACCTGCCTCATAAACCGACGGGACTTCTATTTCTTTCGGCTGGTCGATCCGATAATGCTGGTTTTTGAAATCTTCCAGCGCTCCCGAATACGGCTGCTGCTCGACTGCCACATAGGTTCCGTAAGGAAGGTATTTCGAAACGCCATAATAATAACCTTCCTCGGATTTTTTTAATTTTTCTGCTGACAACGTTGTTTTGTCCCGATCGGAACCTCCATTTTCCGCGCTGTCCCACTCAATCGCGTATAAATCGTCCAAATCATAGGAGAAAAACGGCTTCAAATATTCCTCTGCTTTTAAAATTGCCTGATGTAATGCTTCATCATAGATATAATCCGGGTAGCCTTCCTGTCCGCCCGATGCTTGAATGTTCTGCTTCTTTACCTCATCCTTCAAATACCAGTCCATCGCAAACTGACGGACAGCATCCGACCGTTTTGCATTTTCTATGGCTGCTTCTGACGTACGGCTCTGGTTCTGTATCGCCGCATTGTTATGATGCACCGGATCTTTTATTTCTCCGCCACCGGTTCCAAAAATGCCCGTACGGATCCACGCAAACGGCTTAAAGGATGTATCTGCTGCATCTGCCCGCTGCCATTTATCCCGGTTCGCCACCGCCATCGCATCGAAAAATTTCTCATACTGATAGCCGGAAACTTCCCGTACCGCTCCCGCTCCATCTTCCTTGGTCCGCATGACCGTCTCAAGAAGTCTTGTATATCCCTGATTGACCTCTTTCGAATCCGCGATCTGCCCGTCTTTTCCATATTCGTACAGACGTTCCTTTGCCGTCACTGCGCTGCCCCAGACATTGTTATTGACGGAACCAGCCGTCTGTGAATCTTTTTTATGAGTTACCTGCGTGAAAATTTTCTGAACCGGAGCAAAGGATTCTATAAGCAGCGGAAAATTCTTTTTTACCTCCGGCAACGAGACGCCTTCCCCATCCCGATTCATCCACACGATTTCGCCATCCGTATTCCGGTACAGACGTTCCAGATTGGATTTCAAATAGAGCTTAAAACGGAAATTTGGCAGTGCTGAAGCGACATTTTCGTTTCCTCCCTCTTTTTCCGTAAATGGATCGGTGTGCCCACTTTCCGCATAAGTGTTATGTGCATAGGTGCCCTCCGGTGTCGTCGCTATATTTTTGACGATTTTTATCTTCTGGCGGATCACTCGCTCCAGTACACCCAGCGGTTCTTTCCTTGTCCCGGCATCCTGATAGGTGGTCTCCTGCCCCGGGTACGCCAGTGCCACCGGGACCACATAGGAATCATCCCCTGTCAAGCCAGAACCTCCAGAATCGACATATGCCTTTGCCCGCGCCTGTTTTATCCACGTGTAATAGCTGGAACTGTTCATCTGGTGGCCGGCAAAGAAACTATTTCCCAGCATTGCGGCTTCTTCCTCGTTCAGTGTAACCTTCTTCTCTTTCAATACCGCCTTAAATCCCAGCTCTTCCAGCACGCCTGCATTTGTTTTTTTCACGCCAAAACTGTCGGTAAAATTCGCGTTGACCCGCAGTATGTATCTCCCATCTGCATTCCGGGCTGCTGCCTGATGAACCCATTTTGTCTCCGTTACCTCCCGCTGCTGTGTTTCTGTCTTTTCCCGGTAAACAACTACCTGGATCGGCTGCCCATCCGCATCATACGGAATTTCCCCGGTTTTGTAATAGACATTTACCTCATTTTCCTTCGGAACAATCGTACCATCTCCCTCAATCACAGCATCTGTCTGCAAAAGTGCCGACGCCATCACCTGATTTCCAGCGGTAGTTTCCCTATAATCAGTATACGTTCCAAATGCGTCCCGACCTCGATTATTTGAATATGGTATATACACATAACGCGGACACATTTCCATATTCTCCGGCAGCCACTCTGCCCGGTGAAAAATCAGGCTGTCTTTCTCCGGATCATTTCCCAGTACCATGAAATTCTCCGGTATTCCTAAAATTCCTGCATATACCGTAAATTCAAACGAATCCGAAGACTCTTGCACCGCGTCCAGACCGCCATAGCTGATATATGGATAGGTATGATAAAAATCCAGAATGGAAGTGATCACATCTCCCACTGTCATTGAAATTCCATCTTTTGTTTTCGGCACCGCAATCGTCTGAACCGGAGAACCATACACTGTTTTTTCTGCCTTTTCTCCCGGCGTCACACCGCTGACGCCGTACACGTCCCGCTCTCCTTCCCGGAGGCCCCGGTCAAATACGCCGGTATAGATACTGGAATATGCATTTCCTCCTGCTCCCGGTGTCCTCGGTGTTATTTTCGCATGTCTGCGGAGTACCCGCTCGGCTTTCCCTTTCAAATAACAAAAGTCATCCACATCAAATATCTTTGCCAGCTTGTCCGCATTTTCTTCCTCGGTCATTCCCGTTTCTGCCTGCAAAAGAACTGATTCCACTGTCTCCGGCACAAGTTCCTGCACCCGGACCTGGCGCATCCACCCCGCCGCATACTCAATCGGAACTTTTTTATTCATCGGCGTGCCATCCGCATTGTACTTTGGATACTGATAGTCGTTCTCTGCCACTGCCAGTTCCCCGGTATAAACTTTTTCATACTCACCTGTCCCAGCTTCCACCGAAACCGTTCCTTTTCCCTCGTCTTTTCGATAAAAGCTCACGCCCTCCGGCAGCCCTGACACCACAATCTCATAAACTCCCTCTTTCGTGTCCTTTGACTCTGCCGAAAAGAAAATTTCATTCGTGTCAGCTCCGCCATCGCCTGCCTGCTCTTCCCCATACATCTGCATGGAAATATGGGCATATCCTTCTCCCGGTTCCAGGACCGCCGCCTCCAGATCCTGTCCCAGGTTTGTAACTGCGTGAAGTTTATTTCCAACCGAAAGTTCAAAGCCCTCGGATCGGCTTAATTCCTTGACATAATATTCCCCCATCAGAAGCGGACGTCCAATCCAGGCATTCCCATTCTTTGACGTATTGTTATAATAAATCCGCTCCCAGGCTTTATCTGCCGTATAATCATCGAGCGCCGCATCTTGTGTATACAGATTTCCCGGCGCTTTCTTTCGCCATCCATCTGCTGCATCCGCAATCGACCCTTTCGAATAATCATAGGTTCGCCCCGGCGCCTCTGTACATGCCAGAAACGAGGCATCTCCATTTTTGTCTGTCGTCGCCACCGCCACCAGATGATTGGCCCGGTAAACTACCCCTGTTTTCCCATCCGGATGCAGCAGATCTTCTGCTGCAAACAAGCCATACACTGCGCCTTCCAGCGTTGCATCCCCCTGTGAGTCCCCAAGCGCATTGTAAGACTCATTTTCGCCCTTTTTCAGATCCAGATCCTTTTTATTGATATGTACCTCGCCCTCTGTCCGGTGATCGTAGATCCTCCAGGCATCTTTCTCGCCGTCTGCCCCATTGCAATGGCTGAAATTGCCAGCACTTCCCGGCTCTATCGCTGAACCCACACTCGCGGAAACAAGCGCCGATTCATAGGCTGGGAAAAATAGAGACTCTGCTGCCGCACCCGCCAGTGTTTCCGTTCTTTGTGACAACTGCGGATTTTGATACAACGAAGAAGGTGAATGCCAACTTGTATAAAAACCTGCCTCGGTTGTCAATAAATCTGAGCCGGTTGCCATATATCGCCGAATACTTGCACGTTCCGCTTTTTCTGCTTCTTCTAAATCATCATCCGCTTCATCAATAAACACAAAACCTTTCTGGACGCGATTTACCAGACGCTCCGAAATAGAGACTTTCATCTCCGAGGCAGTTGCTTCCTTCTTCTCCTGTGTCAATTTTCTGCCTTTTTCATTTATGTCCTGTTTGTTTTCACTTGTCTTACTCCTATTTCTCCCCGCTTTGCTTCCTGTATCTTGCGGTTTTTCTCCTATCTCCGCCTCCGACGGTGTCCCTTTCCCCAGAAGCGCTGCATCCAATGCCGTAAACAGAACCACCCTCTGCGGCAAAACACGCATTTTTAACGGCCCTGGAAATGCAGGACTCTCCCCCAGAAAAGCCGCTAAATTTTCCCGGATCGTCCAGCCAGACGCACTTCGACGATCCCAGCCATTTTTTTCAGAAATTCCTGCCTTCGCCTCACTTTCTCCATTCTGATTTCCGGAAGCCTCTCCGATGCCCTGACTCCTTCTCACACTCTTCGTTCCCAGCACCACATCACGCGAATATCCGCCTCCAAAGGCTGCATTTGCCCCATGCTCAGATGCATCGGTTGTGATAATCTCAATTGGCAGGTCATCTGCATGTTCATCATGCAGAATATATCCATCCCGCGCTTTAAATTCTTTCCAGGTATAACTGTACTTCATGGAAATGAACTTCTCATACGTCTGCCCACAGTCCTCCTGGCAGCCAGACTTTGCATACGAAGTTTCCCCGTCTGCCCCTGTCGTCGGTCCCGCATCGGGTGTTTCTCCCTCGGAGCCGCCGTCTGACGCGATACCTTCTATCTCCCCTGCATCGACCTCCTCCATTATCCAGTGGAAATGGACGCCCTCAAAGTCTCCGCCCGCCTTTCTTTCACATTCCTCTTCGCACAAAAGCCAGCTATTTGCCAGGCGGATATTTTCTGCCTGCGCCGCCTCAATCTCATCCTCATTGATGACTTCTCCCTCTTCGTCCTCCTCTTCCTCTGGAACAGGTACAAAGGCCGGCGCCGGATGACCGTCACAGAATGTCTTATCATAGTGATAACCGTGTTCCACTGTCTGGGAGGCGTAGCCATCGCCATCTGTTACCGCCGAACCCACTTGTCTGAAACCATCCCAGAGAACCGGCTCATCCTGATAATGACTGGCATATGGTTCTCCGCCCTCATACAATTCGGCAGCTCCGTCCCGCTCAGTATTTACCCTGTTCTTATCGTCAAAGCGCTCAAAGAAGCCAAACCGCGCCCCTTCCAGCGCTTTCCCTGTCTCATGATCGTATTTATACATCTGTAGATTATAGGTGGAAGTAAAATCCTCTTCATGCCTAAATACCTCAAACTGAATGCCTCCCTGCCCCGGTACCGGGGTTGGATCGCCCGCCAATGCAGCAAAATAATTGACCGGAACCATTCCGAGCTCCATCCATGCCATCCGCTGATGAATCCACGGATCACTTTTGGCAGGCGTTCCGCCTCCGTGTGTCCCCGAACAGGTCACACACTCCCAGATTTGAAGCGACTGGTCAATCGCCTCCTCCGCCGAAGCATATCCCCCGCCGCCCGAAGCGTATGGGGTTCCTTCCACCCGGAAACGAATCAGGGCTTTCGACGGTTTTGGATTTGGATTTTTAAATACAATCTGCGAGTCGGTTTTTGTATACGTCCATCCATCGGTCGGAACCGGACTGAATGAAACACCGTCATTGTTTGAAAATTCAAGCGGTACAGAACGGATAAAATCCCAATCCGAGCCATCCGGCGCAAACGACAGCGTCAGAGTCGCCGCATCTACCTGTTTTGCCGTTCCCAGCGAGGTGCTGGAAGCTATCACATTTGGAATCTTTCCGCCGCCGACACCGGTATTTTCCTTTCCGCTGCCTCCGCCAGACAGCATTCCTCCCATTTGCATGTACGCCTCACTATTTGACGCAGCTGCCTCCAGCCACGGATATTTTGCCCGCACAGCTGGAACATAGAGGATTGTTTTCAGATCTTCCTCGGACACCATCTTGATAATTTCCGGTTTTCCCTGTGCTTTTGCTGCCACATTGATCGCCCGGATAAATGTATTTGCCTTTTCATCCCCCAGCGCGGCTTTGAGCGAGAGCATCGCCCAAAATACATATTTCTGTTCCTGACTGCTCAGCGGAACGGATGCCTGGGAGGGACGGTGTGCTTCATAGAGATCCCCTTTTTCTGCAATTCCCCAGATCGCATAACCGCCCTTATCGATACAATAAAGCTTGTGTCCCAGCAGCGTATCGCCATGGGCTGTCGTCAGTGTTGTCTGCTGACCACTCGCAGGTGCCGCTTTCGCCGGAAAAACCGGGAATCCTGGCAAAAAAGCCATTCCTCCCAATATAATTGCCAGCACAAACGCCATCCCCCGTTTCACATTCTCTCTGTACCGATACTCCCCCATAAACTTCCTCCTCGTTTTTACTGCCCCGCGCCCCTTAACACCGGCAGTCCCTCGTTTTCTTTATTTTTCAGTTCCCCAAACTGATTTCAGCAGCGAGATAATCCCCTTTTCATACTCCTGTCTTGATATTTCCTGTCGTCCCCACTGTTCTTCTATCTGCCCCATCGGTGCCTGTATTTTCTCCCAGGCAGCCTCGGAAATCGTCCCTTCTCCCCGCATACTCAAGGTCAGCGCCAGCACATTGGCAAGACTGTCTGGATCCGCTTCATACTCCTTTCTTCTCTGCTCCCGCTCCTTATTCTCATAGCGGTAAAACTCCGTCTCAAAGTCAACCGGATATGTTTTCGCATTTGAAAATAGCGGCAGGCTGGAGGTCGGATCCGTCGCATACCATTGCGTGCCGATCCGCACCAGGCACGCATCATGGAGATATTCCGGCGTGTAGGTCACACACTCCAGCCCTACGATCCGGCATAGGAACTGAAATTCTTCCGCGAAATCCCGGCAGACGCCAACGCCTCCTTCCAAAACCGGGAAATCCTTTGCCTCTTCCGGCGAACCGTAATGATTCTGGTTAAAACCTCCCTCTCCGTTTGCAATCCGGTTATGCACATACAGAAGACGCGTTTTTTCATCCAAATGAATCCAGTCAAAACTATTGACAAATTTCTGCAGTTCTTCGACCGAAGCCCAGCTATAATTTGCTTTCGGTTCTCCCTTCGTATTCCACCCTGGATTTGCTTCCCCCGGATAACGGACTGCCTCTTTCAGGTAATATTCCGGATCGCTGATCTCTGGGTGCTGCTCTGAAAAAATACTTCCATTTCCATAAAAACTCATCTCTCCATTCTGCCACTCCCATCTCAGACTCTCTGTGTCCTTCCATTCACCGCCATGCGTCCCCTGATTGCCTGCATAAGCGCTGAAACCTCCGGCTGCAATCATGGCTGCTGCCAGTACGGCTGTACATTCCGATTTATTGGTTGTTTTCTTATCCTGTTTCATTTTTTTTACCCCCATTTTTATTCTTTCCGTGTCATTCCACTTCATTTTCCTGTTTGTCTCTGTTTTCTTCTCTCCTCCTCTCTCAGCTTCTCGTCTGTACTATTCCGTCCAGCACCCAGGCACCATCCGCATTGACTAAATTTCCATCGGGCGTGTGCGTATTTTGATACAAACGTCCCCTCATTCCATCGGATTTTTCCTGAAAATAGTAGCAATGAAACACTCCATCGCTTCCCGGCAGCCAGTTCCAGCCAGTCAGCATACGCCCCTGTGTTCCATCCATTTCTGTCCAGAGATAATATGTGTTTCCATCCACATCCGTATACCAGCCGTTCACCATCCTGCCATCTGCATCAAATCGGAACCAGTCAAACGTACTCTGCCCCTTTGCCGGATCGGCATATGGATTGTGGACAGCCGCCCATTCAGAAGCATAGCTTCTACCGCCCGCTTCAAACTGCCAGCTTCCATCTGCATTCTTCCGCCAGTTTCCAGCTACTACATATTCCGGTATGGCTGCCGCATCCGCATTCTGCCCGGGGCCTGCCTGTCCTTCTGTCAGATTTCCAATACCCGCTCCTGTCAAATCACTGAACCCCGATGCCGGTCCAGTTGCATTCGCTGCACTGCTTCCTGCCGCTACCCCCTTTCCAGAAGAAGAACCTCCACCTGAGCCGCTGCTCGAATGAGAACCTCCGCCCGAATGGGAACCTCCGCTGTATGTCTGATCGACTGCCTCATACTGAATTGTGACTGCCGCCCGATCCGTAAAGCCACCATCCTCGGTTTTCACGGTCACATATGCCGTATGGATGCCTGATTTTAAGTATTGATGGTCAAGCTCCTGTATCCAGGAAGCCGTCGTATTGACCGTCACAGTTCCATCCGATGATACATACAGCGAATCATCACTTGCCTGATATGTCACTTTCTGGTTAAACGCCTGCGCCGGAAATACCGACGCTGCCAGCTTTTTCGCACCGGTTCCCGTCCATGCCTCCACCGGACGATAACCTACCCCCGTCCGGGTGCGTTTGACCTCATATTGCAGCGTTTTCGGTATAAGTCTGGCGCTTTCCACATAAATCTTTGACTCATCCACCGTCCGAAAATCCACCTGAACCTCACACGATGCCGTCTGCCGGTTTCCAAGCATGTCATCGCCAATCACCGTTACCTTCGTCGTGCGGCTGCCGGAAGCTGTCTGTATTTCATACGGTGTATTTACATGTCTGCCCTGATCTGCCGCGATCAGATCCCGGATCCATTTTGCATCCTTTTTCGCCCGAACACTGGCAGACTTGTCCTCGCCATCCACCGAAATCAGTGCTGCATCACCGACAGTCCACGATATATCTTTCCGGTCAAAATAATCAGGTGTAAAAGACGCACTCAGCGCCTGCGGTGCCGTGACCTGAATCGTTTCATCTGGATGTTTCCGATTTCCGGTTAATGTCCGCACAACCTCAAATTTCAACTGATCCTGATTTAGTGCCGCACCTTCATTGGCTACATAGGTCTGATCCTTGATCTGGAACGTAACCTCAATCCGCGCATTTCCCCGGCACGGCTTTCCATCAAAGCTCACCGCCGGTTTCGTCTCTGCCGTCAGCACCGCCACGCCGCCGTTCTGATGCCCCGCTCCGTATATGTCGCTTCCGATCGCATACTGGTATCCGCGGTCTGCCTGCTCTTTTTCCAGCTTCCGTACTATATCAGTGATAAACGAACTATTTAAATTCACCTGGACCGACGCGCTCTTTTTCGTATAACCACTTTCCTCATCGTCATTTGGAAGTAACGTAATCAAATCTGAATCATCGATACTCCAGCGCACCGATGCATCCGCCACATCATTATTCTGATCCACAATCGCCTGCACCGTCACCGGCTGCACCTGTGTTCCCACCTGCAGATTTCCATGGATGTACGTCGCAATCAATTTTCCATTTCCATCCATCACGCGTGTGATTTTCGTCGGATGTTTCCGGTTTCCGGTCCGCTCCTGCACCACCTGGAATTTCGTCACGCCCGGCGTCAGACCGACCGAAACTGCCACCTTTTTATAAACCGCCGACACCTGCGTATTTTCCTCCGGCATCGTAAAACAATACTCGCCGCCATTTACATAAGTAGTATCTTTCCGGCTCTTCCCACGCGTGTACGTCGGAACTCCCTCCATCTGAAAGCGTGCTTTTTCCGCCTGCTTTGCCGAGGTGCTGACCGTCACCGTCTTTCCCGGTGCCACCGCACCGCGGTGTTCTTTATCGAGTGTCCGGTAATACGCGCCATTTCCCCGTGCTTCCAGCACTGCCACATCGTAATAATTCGTTCCATTGGAGACGGTATCGACCTGCGGAATCGTAATCAGATAACCACGGACCGGGCGTCCCGCATCATTTGGTGCAAAATGGTCAAGATCATACCCCACCGACTCCGCATCCATCTCCCCGCCCAGCTCTTCATCCACAATCGAGAGAATCCCCTGTTCCAGTTCTTCATAAAAATATCGCTCGTCCACATCCCGCGTGACACCGCCGGATACCAGCGTGAAGAAATTGTCCTTCGCGTGGGAATATCCGATGTGCGCCGCGTATGTATACTGGTTATCATCTGAAATGCCGCTTCCACAGACATTGTTTGCGATTTTCGCCTCCGTATCCGCAAACAGGTACGCGATGTCATCCCCATATTTAAAATAATTAGCTGGTGCGCGATATCCGATGAAGGTTCCTCTGTGTCCGGCAGCCCCGGTTCCCGACTGACCGATCGTTCCCTCAAACCGCCCCACTTTCAAGTCTCCGCTGATTCGTTCTCCAACGAGTCCTCCGACATTCTGGCTGCCAGAACCGCCGATCGTGCCATTTACATAGGTATTGTAGAGAGCCGCCCCATTCTGAAGCCCCACGATTCCGCCGACAGTCGCATCCGTTCCCTGAATCCGCGAGGTACTGTTATCCCCGGTGCGGACCTGGCAGTCAATGATACGAGAATCATCCGCCGCTTCCCCGGCGATTCCGCCCGCAAGCGCCTGCGCTCTGGCTGCACGTCCCGTCGTTCGGACCGTTACCTGTGCCGTTCCATTTTCCACCGTGCTGCCTTCCATGTGCCCGATCATTCCACCGACCGCTCCGGTTCCTTCCACATCGCCTTTTACCTGACAATTAAAAATCTTGGAATTCTTCGCATTTCCTGCCAAAATTTCCACCTGACGCACTCCTTTGACCGGCTTTCCTGGTTCCAGCATCAGATTTCGGATCTCCGCCCCATCCAGCGCACCAAAGAATCCAACATTCGGCGAACTGCCTCCTGCAAACCGGAAATTTGAAATCTTATAACCGTTTCCATCCAGATTTGCCGTAAACGGGTGCGTCACCTCCCCTGAAAATTCTGAATCATCCCGGTAATAACCGATCGGATTCCAGTCCATTCCTCCCAGATCGATGTTCGCCGTCAGCTCAAACCATGCGCCCCGGTAATCCCCCACGATCTCTTCTTCCACCTCGCCGTAATCCGGCTGCATGCCAAACGCCGCCAGGAAGCTAAGTCCCATCAGCTGATGTTTCGTGCGTATCTGATACGGTTTTTGTTTCGTTCCAAGTCCATGTGTTCCATCCAGAAAGCTCAAATCCACCACATCCCAGTTTTCCCAGAGATTTCCGAGGCTGGCGCTGACGCTAACGCGCGGCATGATTAATTGTGAAGGAGTTGCCTCTATGACTTTGGAAGAACGTAATTCAGAGGGAGTTGCCCTCACATCCGCATTCATAAGCTCACTGGACGATGCAGCCCGTTTCTGCCATTCTTTCCGCCTTTTTATGGCATCGTCTGTATCATCCAACTTTTCCTTCCTTTCCGAAATAATCCCCAAATCCCAATCCTCAAACACAAACCCGCTCGCCGCAAACGCCGGCAGCGTCGCCGACAAAAGCATCGTCGTCATCACCGCAAATGGAATCACTTTTTTCATCTTCTTTTTCCCCATACACGTTCCCCTCTTTCCCCAAACATTAGATTGATTTTCCCTTATCCAATCTTTTCTCCTAATCAAACTGCCAAACAGCTTCACTCCCGCTTTCCCAAGCTCAACAAGTATTCTTTTTTACATCTGTGACAGTGCAAATGCCGGACGTACTCCATATGTCTCACTGTCCGTCCTCACCGGACGCAGACAGCCATTTACCAGATCAACGCCATAAATCTGCTGATTATAAATGAATTTCCCGTTTTCATCCTGCAAATAAAAAGGCGTCCGCAGATAATATCCCTGTGAATAGGCACTGACCTGACTTTGTGGGTTATCATCCCCGGAATCAAACCGCCATAGATATTCCCGGTACGCAAGTGCCTCTTCCAGTGACAGGCAGAAAAGCTGGTCGTTCATAAGCTGAAAACCAATATCATGACGCGCCAGTTCCCGCCCGGAAGTCTGCGAAAATGCACCAGCCGCCGTGCTTCCCATGTACGCGGTCTGGATTCCCGTATGGATCGGTTCCAGGCAGAAGCTGCTATTCTGACTGTTTTTCTGCAGCCATGCGCGCACCTGCGAAGTCTTATAATTATTGTCTTTGCCAAACGAGAAAATCTTCATCTTTTTTCCCGGCTCCGTGTCCACATCCGCCCGGATCACGCGGTCACAGAGAAACAACGCTGCTTTCCGATGCCCATCCTGCCAGTCATGGTAATCGTCGTCGATACAGGTAAATGACAAAATCTCTCCGCCCACCTTGCGCAGCTGGACATCGCCCTCCTTCCAGATCACTTTTTCGGGCATTTCACTTTCGCTCCAATCCACACTTCCACAGCGGTCACAGATTTGATCCCCGTTTTCATCCAGGTGCCCCAGCGCCGGAAGGCGCTCTATCTTTTCTTTCTGACATCGTCCGCAGACATACACTGCCCGCCCATTCTTTAAGCAATCATTTTCCTCCCACTCCCATTGGCTCCACTGATGCGTACAAGTACGGTCATCCCAGTTTCTCCGCACCCGGATGCGCGTGATGATATATTCCTTTCCATCCACCGAAAAGGAATCCTCTTCCACCTCAGAATAAACTGCGTCGTATTCCACCCCGATTGTTTTTGCCGATGGTGTAAAATCCTGACCAATCAGATAAAATTCATGACACGCTGCATCCCCGATCGCAGATACCAGATTCCGGATCCTGGCATCATTTTCCGACTGATTTTGAACAGTCAGACCGGTGTGGCTGCCCGATACCGCCGCATCTTCACGTCCGAATATGGCACACTCCGCCTCCCATGCCCTCTGTTTCCATCGTTCCAGACGTTTCCGAAGCGCCAGCATGACGCCATCCTCCTCTGCCCCCATTTCTGGAACCTTGCCGCCTCTTTCATATTTGATATAAATTTTTTCAGTTCCTGTTCCATACAATTCAAATATTTGCGGTGACTGTACCGCTGATTTCCAGATATGCCCGTCGCTCCCTATGATTTGCTCTGGGAAAGATACGTTCAGGGAAGTTCCTTCCAAAACTTTTCCCGTCTGCGTATGAAATATAAGATGATTTGCATTCTCAGCATCTATAAATGAGACGCTGTAGCCGACTACGACAGCTGTTTCTGCCTGTTTCACTGCATTTTCAGCTGCCCACGCCATTCTACCGGATGAAAATATCAATATCAGTGATATTCCCAAAATGGTCCCATTCCGGCAGCGACACCCTTTATGAGCCCCCATGTTTATTTTTAACAACTCAAACCTCCCCCCTCAAACCTTTTTCACATCTCTTTTCTTATCCTCTTTCGCAAGTTATATAAGGTTACTGTTCACGCATACGTGCCCAGTAACGGAATTTGCCGTGGCTTCGCATTTAAATACGGCAAATTCCTGCTGCCACCACGTTTTCTTACGGCACTTTCGGTTCCAAAAGTGCCTACCTGTGAACAGTAACTATATAAGTTCTAATTTGATTCAAAACACACTCTCACTCTGAGTCAGACAGCGGTTCTTTCCGTCTATAAAAAGCTTTCATTTTACATTGCATATATCATATAATATATTGCACATTTTTTATAACGATACAGTTATCCGATTCTCCCAAATTTTCCTAAATCATCGAATTCTGTGCGAAACGCACCTCACAAATTACCAGAATAAAAAGATAAATTAGAACGAAACCACCTGCGACCGCAGTTCATTTCGATAAGATATATTGAGTCTAACACATCTATTCTCTAAATGCAAGAACTCTTTTGGAATTTTCACAACGAAAAACGCCCGCCCCAGAAAATAAAATTCATATTCCAAATTTCATTTTCCAGAGCAGGCACTTTCCCACTAACTCATATATAAATTCCTATTTATTTTATCTCAGCCACATTCTCCCAAGGGTATCCCACATCAATGCCGATGCATCGAGAACGACGACATATCATACGCCTTCAGGTTCTCATGTACTTCTCTTGCATCTGCCTCGGCGATGAGTTTGTCTCTCGACTTCTTCGCCTCCAGCTCGGCTTTGTGCTTGCTCGGTCCGCCGACACAGCCGCCGACGCACGCCATACCCTCGATGAAGTCCTCCGGCAGACGTCCCACTTTCAGAAGAAGAAGGGCTTTCTTACACTCAGCCGCACCGTTGCAGCGCGCTACCTTGATATCGGTATTCTCACCAGACTCCTTCAGACATTCTAATACCGCCGCTGTTACGCCGCCGCCGTTGCCGAAGCGTTTTCCAAATACACTGGCTTCCTGCATGCTGTTCTCTTCCGGCTCCAGATTTACATCTTTCGCCCGCATCATCGCACGGATCTCTCCGTAAGTCATCGCATAGTCCGCATTGCCCTGGATATTCAGATCCAGCGTCTCGCTCTTCTTCGCGATACACGGTCCGATAAAGACGGTGACAACCTCCGGATCCTGAGCCTTCAGCATACGGGAGACCGCACACATCGGGGAAACCGTCGTGGACATATTGTCAAGCAGCTGTGGGAAATGCTGTTTGATCATGTTGACAAATGCCGGACAGCAGGAGGTCGTCATCTTCTTGCCCTCTTTGTAAGCTTCCGCCCACTCTTCTGCCTCGGCTGCCGCGGTCATATCGCCGCCCAGACCAACCTCGATCATATCTGCAAATCCAATCTTCTTTAAAGCTGTTTTCCAGCTTGCAAACGTGATGTCTGGTCCAAACTGGCCTTCGGTCGCCGGTGCCAGCATCGCTACGACCTTTTTGCCTGCGTTGATCAGGCGGATCACATCGACCATGAAGGTCTTGGAACCGATCGCACCGAACGGGCAGGAATGGATGCAGGCGCCACACTGGATACATTTTTTCTCATCGATCACACATACACCATACTCATCGTAGGTAATCGCATCCACTGGGCAGACCTTCTTACACGGGCGCTCCAGATGGGCAATCGCATTGTATGGGCATGCCTGGGAACACTTTCCGCACTCGCGGCATTTATCCGGGTCGATGTGCGCCTTGGTATTTCCCATGCTGATCGCTCCAAACGGACAGGAGTTCTGGCAGGCTTTACCCATACATTTACGGCAGTTATCGGTGACTGTGTAGGACGCAATCGGGCACTCCTCACAGGCTGCATTGATAACCTGTACGACGTTGTTTGTATTGCGGTCAGACGGACATTTACCTTCTGCCAGACGGATTCTCTGGCGGACAATCTCTCTCTCCTTGTATACACAGCAGCGGTACTGTGCCTGCGGACCAGGGCTGATTTTGTACGGAATATCGTCTCTTCCGTCCTCTAACTGATCATTCCAGGCAAGCTTTGCTACCTCATAAAGTATCTCATGTTTGATGCGCAGAATTGTCGCGTCATTCGTTACCATGTTTTATCCTCCTTATTAATAATACGTTACCGTAACTTTCTTTCCCATACCTTCGACTGCTTCTTTTAGCTGTTTGACCAGGTTCTGGCGGATTCCCAGATCAAACGCCAGCCCTGGATTCTGGTAGGCGCTGTTCGCCGCCGTTCCCACAAACATATGTAATTCCGTGCAGTCTTCTATCAAAATCTTCGCGATCATGGACGCACCATTTTTCTTGTCCAACTCGCTGAAAAACTCAGAACTTAAATCGCATTCGATCAGATAGCGTTTCAGAAGTTCGATCGCTTTCCGCAGCGTCAGGACTCCCTCCGTCACCAGATCGATGCCTTCCATAAAAGCGATCGGCGGAATATCCGGATCGCTGTAATCCATTGATACCCGCAGCGGTCGTCCCAGCTCCCGCGACAGGATAGTCGCGCTGGTTCCGCCCGATACAATGTGCTTTGCCGACTCATCTTTCATAAAATCCGCCGTGATCGTCTCATCGTCGTTGCGGTCGAGTGGCGGTCCCGTCATCAGGTTGACCGGTTTCCGGTCAATGATCCGAGCTACCACAACCGTCGTATCATCGCCCGGTTTTCCCTCGTAAATCTGGCTGCATTCCGCACAGAGTGCCGCCGCCATACGTGCCGACGAAAGAGAGGTCAGGCATTGTTCCGAAACAAACTCTGCCACCGACTCCCACGGCCAGCCAAATTTATATTTGCCGCTCTTTCCGACTCCCGCGTGCGTCACGCCGTCGCTGACAAGTACCAGCGCATCACCCTTCTGAACCTGGAACCGGCACTCGCTGATCTCCTTGTCTTTGACGAGACGCTTGTATTTCTGCAGCTCCACCACATGACCACAGCGCAAAAAAATGCATCGCGGGTTATCATATTCAACTAAATATACCTCGCCGTTGTTGAAAATCTGGAGAATCGAGAACGTCGCATACGCCACCTGTCTCGTCTGACAGATCGGAAGCGTCTGCACAATCGTCTCCACACATTCCTCCAGCGTGGCTCCATTTAAAAACATCGTACCCAGAATCTTTGCCGTAAGCGTCGAAAGAATATTCGCCTTGACGCCGCTTCCCATGCCATCCGCCAGAATGATAACGTCCGAATCTTCCGTTTTCAGGCACTCTACCGTATCGCCGCACAGGATCTCTGAATACTTATTCAGACTTTTAAACGTGACATCTACGGTTACTCCCATTTATCGGACCTCACTTTCGCTCTCATCGTCAATCAGGGAACAAAGCTTCATCAGGGTTGTCTTCGTCTCCGCCGTCGTCTCACCCAGGAGTCCGGCAATATTCTGTGCAACCATCATCTGTTTGTAAATGACATTCTGTGCCAGATCAATGGTCGCCTTTTTCTTGGCATATTCCTGTTTTGCCTGTTTTTCCTCGCGCGTCACATCAATGATCGTGGCAATGACAAAATTGCCGTCATCGATATACGCAATGTTTTGAAGCGTCACAAGATTCCGATCCGGATAGATCACCTTCCGGCTGTGGACGCTTGTGTGCGTCCGGAATACCTCGCGTACATCCTCGGCGTTGATAAAGTCCTCCAGCGGTTTTCCCTTGATCGCCTCCGGTTTGACGCCGAAATACATTTCTGCCGCCACCGAACACTCTCGGATCCGCATATCATCGTCGATGATCATGATCAGGTTCGGGGATGTATCCATCACCAGATGGAGAT
>ERZ772878.675-NODE-675-length-26872-cov-4.72599_pt1 | contig 26872 bp, 25 predicted proteins | sample MGYA00580578_ERZ772878 | MGnify/ENA primary metagenome ERZ772878 (study PRJEB29015, sample SAMEA2737686) | human gut metagenome | biome: human gut; feature: human-associated habitat; material: faeces | place: China | collected 2012 ...
ACATGGTACATTCTTTGAAATGCTCGGTAACTTTTCTTTTGGTGATTATTTTAAGAGAGAGGCAATTCACTGGTCCTGGGAATTTTTAACAGAAGTTGTAGGACTGGATAAGGACAGACTGTATCCGTCTATTTATTTAGATGACGATGAAGCCTTTGATATCTGGAATAAAGAAATCGGTATTGCACCGGAACGTATTTTCCGTTTTGGCAAGGAAGACAATTTCTGGGAACACGGCGCAGGACCTTGCGGACCATGTTCGGAAATTTATTATGACCGCGGAGAAAAGTACGGCTGCGGCAAGCCGGGCTGTACGGTAGGCTGTGACTGCGACCGTTACATGGAAGTATGGAATAACGTATTTTCACAGTTTAACAATGACGGCAAGGGCAATTATTCAGAACTGGAGCAGAAAAATATCGATACCGGTATGGGTCTTGAAAGACTTGCGGTTGTTGTTCAGGATGTTGATTCTATTTTCGATGTGGACACTTTACAGGCACTGCGCAACAAGGTCTGTGAAATGGCCGGTGTGAAGTATCGCGAAGATGAAAAGCAGGACGTATCGATTCGTGTTATCACAGACCATATCCGTTCCGTTACATTTATGGTAAGCGACGGAATTATGCCGTCTAACGAAGGCAGAGGTTATGTGCTTAGAAGACTGTTAAGACGTGCCGCAAGACACGGAAGACTGCTTGGCATTGAAGGCAAGTTCTTATCGAAGCTTTGTGAAACGGTTATTGAAGGTTCTAAGGACGGATATCCTGAATTGGATGAAAAGAGGGATTTCATTATTAAAGTTATCGCAGAAGAAGAAGATAAGTTTAATAAGACCATTGATCAGGGCTTAAGCATTCTTGCCGATATGGAACAGGAGCTTGAAAAGAGCGGTAAAAAGGTACTTGGCGGCGCAGATGCATTTAAGCTGTATGACACATACGGTTTCCCAATGGATTTAACAAAGGAAATCCTTGAAGAAAAGAATATTACAATTGATGAAGAAGGCTTTACGGCAGCGATGAATGAACAGCGGGAAAAGGCACGTAAGGCAAGAAAGACTACAAATTACATGGGTGCGGATGCAACGGTTTATGATGAAATCGACCCGGCAGTTACAAGTAAGTTTGTCGGTTATGATAAGCTGGTGAATGAATCAGAGATTACCGTACTGACAACGGAATCAGAGATTACAGAAGCACTTTCAGAAGGCGATAAGGGAACCGTTATCGTTGATGAATCCGTGTTCTATGCAACCATGGGTGGTCAGGAAGGCGACTGCGGTGTAATTACAGGACCGGAAGGTGAATTTGACGTAGAAACAACCATTAAGTTAAAGGGCGGCAAGATTGGACATGTCGGTGTGATGACAAAGGGTATGTTAAAGAAAGGTGATAAAGTAACACTTTCTGTAAATGCCGCAAAGAGAGCTGATTCATGCAAGAATCACAGTGCAACACATCTGCTTCAGGGAGCATTAAAGGAAGTACTCGGAAGCCACGTACAGCAGTCCGGTTCTTATGTAGACCCTGATAGATTAAGATTCGACTTTGCACATTTCCAGAGCATGACAGCCGAGGAACTTGAAAAGGTTGAAAAGATTGTCAATGAAAAGATTGCAGAAGCCATTCCTGTTGTGACACAGGTTATGACGATTGATGAAGCCAAAAAGACAGGCGCAACAGCGCTGTTTGGTGAAAAGTACGGTGAAACGGTACGTGTTGTCTGCATCGGTGAATTTTCAAAAGAGTTTTGCGGTGGTACACACGTAGCCAATACATCAAATATCGGACTGTTTAAGATTATTTCAGAATCCGGTGTTGCTGCAGGTACAAGAAGAATCGAAGCACTCACAGGCAACGGTGTATTAAAGTATTACGCACAGCTTGAAGAAACCTTAAAAGAAGCCGCAAAAGCAGCCAAGGCAGAGCCGGTACAGCTTGTTAAGAAGATTCATTCCATGAATGATGAAATCAAGACATTAATGAGCGAGAACGAAAAGTTAAAGGCTGAGCTTGCAAACAATGCTTTAGGGGATGTAACAAAAGACATTACCGAAGTAAAGGGTGTGAAGTTCCTTGCAACAAAGGTTGATAATGTTGATATGAATGAACTCAGAAACCTCGGTGATAAGTTAAAGTCACAGATTGGTTCAGGCGTTGTACTGATTGTCAGTGCGCAGGGCGCAGATAAGGTCAACATGATTGCTATGGCAACCGATGATGCAGTAGGAAAGGGTGCACATGCCGGTAATCTGATTAAAGCGGTTGCTTCCTGCGTAGGCGGTGGCGGCGGCGGCCGTCCGAATATGGCACAGGCAGGCGGTAAGAATCCGGCGGGCATTGATGAACTGCTTGCAAAGGCGCCGCAGGTTCTGGAACAGCAGTTATAAAAATATCTGCAAAAATTTACCGTAAAAGGTTGACGAATAGAAAATCTATGGTATAATATTTTTTGTGCAATTAATTAATACCCTATTTATGTATTGTTGTGCACAATTTGCAACAGAAGGGTGGTTAGGAAAAGATATGTCAAATGTCATCGTTAAAGAAAACGAGTCTTTAGATAGCGCATTACGCAGATTCAAGAGAAACTGTGCAAAGGCTGGCATTCAGCAGGAAATTCGTAAAAGAGAACATTACGAAAAGCCAAGCGTTAGACGTAAGAAGAAGTCTGAAGCTGCTAGAAAACGTAAGTTCAACTAATTAGAGTTTAATTAATTTATCAGCCGGTGTGGGAGCAATCCTGCACCGGCTTTTTCGTGGTGCGCCTGGCATCGGACATTTTGATTAAATAAAAGGCATAAAGTTTCTGCTGTAACATACAATATATAAATGGATTGAAAGGTGTCTTTAGCGGACGTATGCGCAGAAAAGAAACTATTGTGGAGGCATTGGACGTAACCAAAGATGCGGCACTCGGTATGCCGGTGGTTACGGCAGTCGGCAATTGTGAAGTTTATGTGGAAAATTTCAAATCCATTGCAGAATATGACTGTAATACCGTAAAACTTTTAACCAAAAAAGGATTTTTATCCATTAAAGGGGAACGGCTGGAAATTCTTTATTATGATGAAGAAGAAATCGCCGTCAGGGGCAGGATTATCAGCATTGAAGTATAAAAGAGGGGCATGCCGGTGATATGTGGAAACAGCAAAAAATAATGTCTGCATACATAACAGTGACAGTAATGACAGATTCCATAGAGCGGTTTTTAAATATGTGCCGTCATAAAAATATCGGTTTTTGGAAAATTTCGGAAACGGAGCAGGGATTTACCGCGAATATTACGAGAGAGGATTTTTTTCAGCTAAAGGACATCTGCCGGAAGACAAAGACAACGGTGCGGATTAGCAAACGGCACGGAATCCGTTTTTTACTGTTCCGGTACCGTAGGCATTCTTCTTTTTTTATCGGCATTGCCGCGGCATGTATTATTTTATACAGCTGCAGCCTGTATGTCTGGGATATTTCATTTACGGGTAATTACAGATATACCCACAGTAGTCTTTGCAAATATCTTGCGGGACAGGGTGTTTATTCAGGGATGCAGATACGGTCAGTGGATTGTGACAGTATTGAAACGGCACTTAGAAATGATTATCCCGATATTACGTGGGTATCGGCTGAAATCAGCGGAACACGGCTGATCGTCCATATTAAGGAAAATGACGGAATCAAAGAAGATATACAGACAGACAGCACGCCAAGAGATATCGTGGCAACCTGTTCCGGTGTGGTGACATCGATGATTACACGGGCAGGAACACCCAAGGTCAAACCGGGAGATGAAGTTGAAAAAGGGCAGATTCTGGTGTCAGGTATTGTTGATGTATACAATGATGCCAAAGAAGTTGTGAATCAGCGGCCGGTAAGTGCCGATGCGGATATTTTTGTACGTGTAGACATTCCTTATGAGGAACATCTGCCGTATCTGTATGAATATAAGGAATACACCGGCAGAAAAAAGACAAGGTGGCTGTTTGGCATTGCAGACAGGGAGATTGAAGCAGGTGTTTCATGGTCTTCGTTTACGCAGGCGGACATGGTGACAGACAGCAGAGTATTAAAACTTACAGACAGCTTTTATCTGCCGCTTCGCACCGGCAGAAAGCAGTACCTGGAATATGATATAAAAGAAAGCCGCTATACGCAGGAGGAAGCCGAAGATGTACTAAATCAGAAATTGAAAATATATTTACTTGATTTGATTGAAAATAAAGTGCAAATCCTGCATAATGGTGTTACAATAAATGACAGCGGGACAGACTATGTAATGGCAGGCACGATTACGGCGGATATGCCGGCAGTCGGTTATGCGGCGGTTACAATGCCTGAAATTGAAGGAAATGAGGAAACGAAAGCAGTACAATGAGTGTGAAAGAATCGTTGATTGAATTACCGGCACAGTACAGCAGTGCCGTATTTGGACAGTTAGATGAATATGCTAAAAAGATTGAAAAAACATTAAAAGTAACGATTATTGCACGGGATTCCGATGTAAAGGTAATCGGTGCAGAAGGTGCCGTAAAAAAGGCGGCAGGTGTGTTAAACAATCTGATAGAACTGGCTAGAAGGGGCAATCAGATTACAGAGCAGAATGTGGATTATGCACTGTCTTTGGCTTTTGAAGAAAAAGAAGATGCCATTTTGGAAATTGATACGGACATTATCTGCCGGACGATTACAGGTAAGCCGATTAAGCCGAAAACCCTCGGACAAAAGACATATGTTGATGAAATCCGTGATAAAATGATTGTATTCGGCTTAGGGCCTGCGGGAACGGGAAAGACCTATCTTGCAATGGCGATGGCAATTACAGCATTTAAAAATAATGAAGTCGGACGGATTATTCTGACCCGTCCGGCAATTGAAGCAGGAGAAAAGCTGGGCTTTCTTCCGGGCGATTTACAGAGCAAGGTAGACCCGTATCTGCGGCCGTTATACGATGCGCTGTATCAGATTATGGGTGCGGAGAGTTTTACCGCTAATATGGAAAAAGGACTGATTGAAGTTGCGCCGCTTGCTTATATGAGAGGACGTACCTTGGACAATGCCTATATCATTCTTGATGAAGCACAGAATACAACACCGGCGCAGATGAAAATGTTCCTGACACGTATCGGATTTGGTTCAAAGGTCGTGATTACCGGCGATTTAACGCAGAAAGATTTGCCAAAGGATACAACATCGGGACTTGATGTGGCAATGAAGGTTTTGTCACAAGTTGATGAAATCGGCATGGTCAAGCTGACCAGCCAGGATGTTGTCCGTCATCCGCTTGTACAAAAGATTGTCAAAGCGTATGAGGAGTATGAAAGCCGTATGGCAAAAAAACAGACCCGCAGCAAGCAGGCACGCACACGGAATGGAGAGAAAAATGACAATAAACATTGAATATGAAACCGAAAAAAAACTGGATTTAGACTATGAAACCATTATCAGACAGGTTGTTGAAAAGGCGATGGATTATGAAAAGTGTCCATATGAAGCGGAAGTGAATGTAACACTCACGGACAATGCTGCAATTCATGAAATCAACCGCGAATACCGCGAAATCGACCGCGCAACGGATGTGTTATCATTTCCGATGATTGAATATGAAACGCCGGCGGATTTTGATGCGCTGGAAGATGTTATGGATCAGTTTCCGGAGGATTATTTTAACCCGGATACGGGAGAACTGATGCTGGGTGACATTGTCATTTCAGTAGAAAAAGTTGAAGAACAGGCAGAAAAATACGGTCATTCCAAGGAACGCGAACTGGCATTCTTGACAGCACACAGCATGATGCATCTGTTCGGCTATGACCATATGGAAGAAGACGAAGCAAAGGTTATGGAAGCCAAACAGCGTGAAGTGCTGGAACTTTTAGGTATTACAAGATAATTTACAGTAATTTACGGAAACTGTCCGGTTATGGACGGAAGCAGGCAGTTTAAAATGATATTAAAAGCCGTCCGGGAAATGAGGATTTATGAAAAAGAAAAAAAGTATTATTATTGTGGTTGTCTGTGTGCTTGCAGCAGCAGGAATTGCGGCGGGTATTTATGGGATGACACGTAAAAAAGGCAGTCCGGAAGCGGTAAATGACAGTACGGCTCAGACTGTTCAGGAACAGACCACACAGGAAGTGAAAAATCCACATGCGGGACAGGCGCAGAGTGTGATCAGCGGAAAGTGGGAAAGCAGCGAACTGGCACAGCAGAAGGCTGTGGCAGTGATGTACAGTAATATCAAGCAGGCGATGCCGCAGTCGAATATCAGCAAAGCAGATATTGTGTTTGAGTCACTTGTGGAAGGCGGCATTACAAGATTGTGCTGTTTTTTTGAAAATCAGACGGAGTTGGAAAAGATCGGACCTGTCAGAAGCTGCCGTACCTATTATCTGTTATTTGCAAAAGAATTTGAAGCCAACTATGTACATTTCGGCTATTCGGAATATGCGGCGGATTATCTGGCACAGCAGTCCTTTCACGCATTAGACGGCATGGCATACTGTTCTTTTTACAGAACCGCTGACCGTGTAGCACCGCACAATGCTTATACTTCATGGAATGGTATTATGGACAGTGTGGCAAAGAAAGGGTATGATACAGTTTATCCGCAGAATTTTGTAAAACCGTTTAGTTTTAATGAAGAGGATGACAAACAGGTACAGATTGCAGGCGGTGAAACGTGTAATACGTTTTATCCGGGGTATCCGTATAATAAGCCGTGGTTTGAATATGATGAAAGCACCGGGGAATATTTAAGGTTCCAGTTTGATGATGCACAGATTGATGCGGAAACCGGAGAGCAGCTTTCTTATAAAAACATTCTCGTCAAATATGTTGAACCGGACTATTATGAAAACGGAACACCGAATTATAAGGTGGACGGAACCGGTGTGGGACTGTTTATTACCAATGGAAAAGCCGTACAGGTAACGTGGAAAAAGGATTCCGAAATCAGCGGTCCGACAAAATATTATTATGAAGACGGAACAGAAATTGTGTTAAATCAGGGAAAGACCTATATCTGTCAGGTTGAAACGACACAAAATGTTACGGTTGAGTAAGGCTGAATAACGGGATACAATGCGGTTTGAGAGCTTGAAAAAAGACAGGAGAGAAAAATGGATTGCAGTAGTGATGAAATGAATCAGAAGCTGGCAGAAGAAGCGTATGCGGCGATGAAGCATGCGTATGTGCCATATTCCCACTTCCGCGTGGGTGCGGCACTGCTCACCAAAGAAGGAAAAATTTTTACGGGCTGTAATATTGAAAATGCTTCATACGGCGCAACCAACTGTGCGGAGCGCACGGCGGTTTTTAAAGCGGTATCGGAAGGGTATACGCAGATTGAGCGGATTGCCATTGTATCATCGTCCCATCAGAAAACACCGCCATGCGGCATCTGCAGACAGGTACTGGCAGAGTTTATGACAGAAAATGGTCAGATTCTGCTGGCAGACAAAGACGGCATTGAAAGCTATACGATAAAAGATTTGCTGCCGGAAAGCTTTAAACTCTAAATGAATTACAATCCCGGCAGAATATTCTATCAGGAAAGCAGAAAACCGTTGCTTTTTAAAGCAGCGGCAACATCATCTAAAATTTCATCAGAATAAGCCAGTATGGTGTGGTAATGTACACCGGAGGTAATATCGCAGAGCGGCACAGCGTTACCGCTCTGCATTTTTTCTTTGAATTTTACAATATCATTTCTGGAATAAATTTCAAGCGGCGCGGAAATTTTACCGTATACAGGGTGTTCGATGATAATATCCTGTATTTTGCCGCCTGCATCAATAATGGTCTGCATTTCACGTTCAAAATCCTCCGTGGCATGGCAGACCTTAAAAACACGAGTTGAAGAAACCGGTGCGGAAAGCAGATACCCCTTGTTCGTTGAAAGAATATCAACATTTGCCGCTCTTAACAGGGCAATGTCATTGACAATGACCTGACGGCTTACGTGCAGTAAGCGTGAAAGCCGTGTGCCGGAGAGCGGTGATTCTGTATTTTTAAGAAGTTCAACAAGTTTTCCTCTGCGTTCTTCGCCGTTCATAATAATCCCCATTCCGCAGACATTTCTCTGCAATTTTTCACCCGACGTCAGGTTTTCTGCCCTCGCTAAAAAACAGAGAACCATAGTTATTTGACTTCGTCAGAATTTTATTTTATTTCCTCGGACAAAGATTTGCAATACTTTATTTAGAAAATGTGTGCAGAAATGCTTCTTATTTATAGGCACAGATAACGCCGCGGACGGTTTTTATGCCGGAATTGCCGGCAGGCTGGGGCGTAAAATCATCGGGGGTTCATGAATTATGACGGAACGTCCGATAATATCAGTAATGGGAAAATAAAAAAGTTTTTAAATTTGAAACTTTTCAGGTTTTATAATCGTATTATGAGTGACGGGAGGTATAAGATACACGGGTGTCTGAAAAGAGAATGGGAGAAACAAAAGAAAGACTGGAGCAGATATTCCGGGATTATTATCAGCTGATATACAGAGTAGCATTTTCACAGGTGAAAAACCATGCAGATGCGGAGGACATTACACAGGAAGTATTTTTAAAGATTATCCGGCATGATATGCGTTATCAGAGCATGGAGCATGAGCGGGCATGGATTGTCCGTGTGACAGTTAATCTGTGCAGGGATTTGTTAAAAAGCAAATGGCACAAAACGAGTGTCAGCATGGAAGATGTCAGCGAAGCACAGAGAGGAAGCTGTAAAAATTTTACGGAAATACAGGATGATATGATGTGGGCGGTATTACAGCTGCCGGAAAAATACAGAAACTGCCTGTATTTGTTTTATTATGAGGATTATTCGATTAAAGAAATTGCGCAAAGTCTGGAAATGCCCGAAAATACGGTAAAAACTAATTTAAAACGCGGCAGGCAGGCATTGAAAGAATTTTTGGAAAAGTAAACGGAATTTGACAGAAATTTTAGAACGGAGGAACAAATGGAAGTCAGTAGAATTGGCAGCCGGTTTTATGAAAATGCGGCACAAAGCGGAAAGAAAGTAAAAGGAAAGCAGCAGGATGGCTTTGCTTATGAATTGCAGAAAAGTTATGATGAAAAATACCGCAGCGATGATACGGATGAAACGAGTATGACAGCCACAGACGGAGCACAGGCATCGGGTATTACAAAGCTTGGCAGCATGGGTGGACTGCGGGCAAAGGAAGTGGTGGCAGAAGGTGTTCTATCCAAAGCGGTGTCAGCCTGTGAAGTGAAAAATCTTACGGCACAGGACGCGGATTATGTGGAAAAACATCTGACAGAAGGGTATGTGTTAAAGGCAAAGCAGTCAGATGACGGCAAAGAAGTGTATGTCGAACAGAAGTTTGATGATGGGACAGTAAAGGCATATTCTGTTGATTTGGATAAAATTGACGAAGCAACCGGCAATCTCATAGAACAGGCGGCAAAAGCCTGCGTACAAAAGAATGGCAAAGAGCAGCAGACAGACAAAGACTGGCATGAGGCGCTTGAAGAATTTGCAGCATACGTAAAGAACAGAATCAAAAACGGTCCGCCTAAATTTGCAACAGGAGCAACGCAGATGAGCGTGGAGGAATGGGACAAGCTTGTAAAAAATTTAGACGATACGATTGATGATGTGAAAAAAGAACAGGAACAGGAGCTTAAGAAGCGGCTTGAAAAAGAAGAACAAAAGGAACTGGATAACGAGCAGAAAGAACATGAGGAGGATATAAAAAAATGGGAATTGGAATCAATATAGCAGGAACGGGAATCGGACTGACACAGACGATTATGAACCAGAAAAACAAGCAGGCAGGACAGTATGATGATGTGAGTGGACGAGTAACTCACTGCACTCTGCACTGGTTTGACGATACGCAGGGAAATGAGGCTGTGATGTCCACATCACTGGCAGGCGGCGGAAGCCTGACAGTTTACAAACCGGCGGATTTTAATCCAAAAGACCCGAAATATCTTGTGAAAACATGGGACAGTGAGGGGAATGTAACAGAGGAAGAAGTTTCCTTAAACAAGGTAGACCCGTCCAATGCCACATATGTTCAAATGGCGGCATATTCGGCTTATGCGGCAAAACAAAAGCTTGTACAGAATGCAGACGGACTGTTTTTGGCGGCAACGGAAAAGCTTTGTTTCGGCATGGATAATCTTCATGATAAAATGGATTTTACACAGATTGTAAAGAGTACGGCACAGGAACAGCTGGAGGCAAAGAACTGGCATGGTTATATGCAGATGAATTCGCTGGCGGATTTCTTGGAAAAAACACACGACAAAGTGAAAAATCAGCCGGACAGCCAGACAGAAGATGTTACAACGACAGAGCGTACAAAGGAAACAGCCGTACATACGCCGTTTGATAAATTTGACGGAAAAAAGCATGCGCCGTATTATGAGCTGGCAGATGAAAACGGTATTATCGAATATAAAGGCACGGTTTTTGTCTGTGATGATGAACACGGCGCGTTATGTCTCGGCGATATGAGTGATGAAAGCAATGTCCTTAGTATTCCGCTTGCGGGTGGCGGCACGTTAAAGGTCAACCGGAATAACAAAGCCGATTTAGCGAGAGCAATCGGTATGTTTAAGCCGGAAGATGTCCGCAGAATCATGGTTGCCCTTGCGCAGGACAATAAAGTTCAGGAAATGGAAAATGAAATCGAGGATGAAAAAAACAGCATCGGAACGGGACAGGAGAACCAGAGAAAGCAGGAGTAAAAGAGTGTTGTCTTTAAGACTTGGATATGTTAAAATCAAAAAGTAATACGGTATATTTGTATTAAGGCATTGATTGATGATTGCAAAATCAAAAGGGGACGACATATGAAGGATACTGCAAGAACGGTATTGACAGAAGCCGGGATTAATGTAGATACGGCATTAAAACGTTTTTTGGACGATGAAGAAATGTATTTTGAATTTTTAAATTCATTTGTAGAAGATACATTGATGAGCCGGTTAAAACAGGCGGTGCAAAACGGCAGTGTAGACGATGCATTTGAGGCGGCACACGCGCTGAAAGGCTTATGCGCCAACTTAAGCATTGATTCCATGAGCAAAATGATCGTTCCCATGGTGGAGATTTTAAGAGACAGAAGTATGGAGGGCATACCGGAAGATTTTAAGGGACTGTCACAGACCTATGAAAACGTCTGCACAGCAATCACAAAAGTATGTACAGTGCAGTAATACGGCAGAATATAATGAATTGCAAAAATAAACAGACAATAAAGGGAAGACTGGTCAAAGACCGCCTTCCCTTGTATTTGTGTAAAGATAATGGAGATGAATGAATGAAAGTAATGTTTGTTTCACTCGGCTGTGATAAAAATCTGGTTGACACGGAAAATATGCTTGGAATCTTAAATGACAGAGGATTTACCTTTACAGATGATGAAATGGAAGCAGAAGTCATTGCGGTCAATACCTGTTGTTTTATCCACGATGCAAAGCAGGAAAGTATTAACACGATTCTGGAAATGGCAGAACACAAAAAAGACGGCAAGTGTAAAATTCTGATTGTTACAGGCTGTCTTGCACACCGCTATCAGGACGAAATCACAAAAGAAATCCCGGAAGTCGATGCATTTATCGGAACATCTTCCTATGATAAAATTGCAGATGTTATTGAAGCCGTTTTAGACGGAAGAACGTATAATTCGATTGAAGATACTGACAGACTGCCGCTTGTACGCTCTAAGAGAGTGGTAACGACCGGCGGGTATTATGAATATTTAAAGATTGCGGAAGGGTGCGACAAGCACTGTACCTACTGCATTATTCCAAAAATCCGCGGAAATTACAGAAGCTACCCAATGGATTATCTGGTGGAGCAGGCAGAAGCCCTTGTGGCAAACGGCGCAAAGGAACTGATTCTGGTGGCGCAGGAAACGACCGTTTACGGTACGGATATATATGGAAAAAAGGCACTGCCGGAGCTGCTTCATAAGCTGGGACAGATTGAAGATTTAAAATGGATCCGCATTTTATACTGCTATCCGGAAGAAATCAATGATGAGCTGATTCAGGCAATTAAAAATGAGCCGAAGGTCTGTCACTATCTGGATATGCCGATTCAGCATGCCAGCGATGCCATTTTAAAGCGTATGGGCAGAAGAACGAGCAGACAGGAATTAATTGACATTATCACAAAGCTGCGCAGGGAAATCCCGGACATTGCACTTCGTACAACGTTGATTACGGGCTTTCCGGGAGAAACGAAGCAAGACCATGAGCAGATGATGGAATTTGTGGACAGCATGGAATTTGACCGTCTGGGTGTCTTTACATATTCACCGGAAGAAGGCACACCGGCAGCAGAAATGGATAATCAGATTGATGAAGAAGTCAAAGAACAGTGGCGCGATGAAGTCATGGAGTTACAGCAGGAGGTTTCACTGGATAAATCAGCGGATATGGTCGGAAAGACGATTGAAGTCATGATTGAAGGAAAAATTTCCGATGATGAAGCGTATGTCGGACGTTCTTATAAGGATGCGCCGAATGTTGACGGGTTTGTTTTTGTCAACACCACGGCAAATTTGATGTCCGGTGCGATTGTCCGCGTTGAAATTACAGGCGCAATGGAGTATGATTTGATAGGAAGCCTTGTTGAGGACTAAAAATGGAGAAGTGTGAAAAATCATACTGATGTGCTGATTTTTCACACGGATATTTGTGCCGCAGGCAGCACAAATATCTTTTTATCGCAGAGCCAAATAAGATTGGACTCGCGATTCCTCCAGCATTAAAATGCCTGCAGAATGAGGATTAGTATGAAAATGAATTTACCGAATAAACTGACAATTTTAAGAACGGTGATGATTCCGTTTTTTATTTTATTTTTGTATACAGACTGGTTTCATGGCTATGATAAAATTATTGCGGCGGTAATTTTTATTGTGGCAAGTCTTACAGATATGCTTGATGGAAAAATTGCAAGAAAATATAATCTTGTGACGAATTTCGGAAAGTTTATGGATCCGCTGGCAGATAAGCTGCTGGTGTGTTCGGCGCTGATTGCACTGGTGGATTTGAATAAAATCGCCGCATGGGTTGTTATTATTATCATCGCAAGAGAATTTATTATCAGCGGATTCCGTCTGGTGGCATCGGATAACGGGGTCGTGATTGCCGCAAGCTACTGGGGCAAATTTAAGACAACATTCCAGATGCTTATGATTATTTACCTTGTGGTCGATTTACAGTTTGCTTATGCAAATGTTGTCGGCATGGTGCTGGTTTATGTGGCACTGGCGTTGACGGTGATTTCACTGGTAGATTATATTGCAAAGAATTATAAGGTATTTTTAGAAGGGTCGTCAAAATAATGGAACTGGAACAGTCAGAAACAGCGGAAAAGCTGGTAAAACTTTTAAAAGAAAAAAACATGACGGTGACAACAGCAGAGTCTTGTACCGGCGGCATGATTGCATCGGCAATTATCAGTGTTGCCGGGGCTTCTGCCTGTTTTAAAGAAGGCTATATTACTTATTCTAACGAAGCTAAAAAGAAGCTTCTGGGCGTCCGTGAGGATACTTTGAAACAGCATACGGTTGTCAGCGCACAGGTAGCGCAGGAAATGGCAGCAGGTGCAGCCAAAAAGGCGGAAAGCAGTCTGGCAGTTTCAGTTACGGGCGTTGCGGGACCTGACCCGGATGAAGGAAATCCGGTGGGACTGGTTTATATCGGCATTGCTTTTAAAGGGAGCGTATATGCATCACGTTTTCAATTTGCGGGCAGCCGTGAAGAAATCCGAAGACAGGCAGCCTGCGAGGCACTGGCACTGGCACTTGGGGTCGTTTCGGAATAAATTTACAGGAATCTGCAATATAGTTTCAAAATAAAAACAAAATAAAAACTTTACATACCGGGATAGATTGTGATAAAATGTGATTATGCAAATATTCCGGTATTTTTTATGCAATACACGAATATTTGTTCGTTTTTTGCTTGACAGCCTGAGTGAAATAGTGTATATTAATCACAACGAACAGATGTTCAATTGCGGCAGGACAGGAAATTATCAGAAGGAAGGAAGAATGCAAACAACCTGTTCCGTAGAGTTTGCGCTGTAGAAGTTCTACAGCAGGTATGAATTTATGGCAAGTGATGAGAAGTTAAAAGCGCTGGATGCAGCGATATCCAATATTGAGAAGCAGTTTGGTAAAGGTTCTATTATGAAGCTGGGCGAATCGAATGTGAATCTGAATGTAGAATCCATTCCGACAGGTTCTTTAAGCCTTGATATTGCTTTGGGGCTGGGGGGCGTTCCGAGAGGCAGAGTTGTTGAGATTTACGGACCAGAATCAAGTGGTAAGACAACGGTTGCATTACATATGGTAGCCGAAGTCCAGAAGCGCGGCGGTATTGCGGGCTTTATTGATGCCGAACATGCCTTAGACCCGGTTTATGCAAAGAATATCGGTGTCGACATTGACAATTTATATATTTCACAGCCGGACAGCGGTGAGCAGGCACTTGAGATTACCGAAACGATGGTGCGCTCCGGTGCGGTAGATATTATTATCGTGGACTCTGTTGCGGCACTCGTTCCGAAAGCGGAAATTGACGGCGATATGGGAGATTCCCATGTCGGTCTTCAGGCGCGTCTGATGTCACAGGCATTAAGAAAGCTGACACCGGTTGTCAGCAAGAATAACTGCGTGGTTATCTTTATTAACCAGCTGCGTGAAAAAGTAGGTGTTATGTTCGGTAACCCGGAAACAACAACCGGCGGTCGTGCGTTAAAGTTCTACGCTTCTGTCAGAATGGATGTCAGAAGAATCGAAACTTTAAAGCAGGGCGGTGAAGTAATCGGTAACCGTACAAGAGTCAAGGTTGTAAAGAATAAGGTTGCGCCGCCGTTTAAGGAAGCAGAATTTGATATTATGTTTGGCAAGGGTATTTCTGCTGTCGGAGATATTCTCGATCTGGCAGCGAATGTCGGCATTGTACAAAAAAGCGGTGCGTGGTTTGCTTACAATGAGAACAAGATCGGACAGGGTCGTGAGAACGCAAAGCAGTTCTTAACAGAACATCCGGATATGCTGGCAGAGATTGACGAAAAGGTACGAGCTCACTACGGCATTGGTGAAGAAAATGAGGAAGCCGAAGCAGAAGATAAAAAAGAAAAAGCAGGAAAGTCTGCTAAATCTGCGGAACCGGAAGCTTAAAGCTGTTTCTGAATGAAAGCGGACAATCACGACGGCAGATGAGATGCCGTTTTACAGCAGGCTGTCCAGGATCAAAGTAAGGATTAGAACATGGAACAGATTGTAACGAAGATAGAAGAACTTTCGGGAAGGCGCAGGCTGGTCTATATCAATGGGGAACAGGCATTTGCGCTTTACAGTACGGAAGTACGCAGGTACGGCATTGCAGAAGGGAAAGTGCTTGCGTCGGAAGACCTTGAACAGCTCCGTACAGAGCTTCTGGATAAAAGGGCAGTCAAGCGTGCGATGTATCTGTTACAGGCAAAGGACTATACAGAAAAAGAGCTGACGGAAAAACTGCAAAAGGACTTTTATCCGCAGGAATCTGTTGAGGGTGCGCTTGCCTATGTCAGGCATTTTGGATATCTGAGTGACGAGCGGTTTGCACAGATGTATGTTCAGTTTAAGGGTCAGAAAAAAAGCAGAAAACAGATTGAGTTGTTTTTGCAGAAAAAAGGAATTTCAAGAGAACTGATTGATCAGGTATGTGAGGAGTATTACGGACAGAACGAAGATTCTGAACTGGAGCAGATTCTTGTTCAGATGCGCAGGAAGGTGGCAGGAAAGCTGCCGCTTTCCTATGAAGAAAAGATGAAACTGATGGGCAGTTTTTACAGAAAAGGCTTTCAGTCTGACAGTATCAAAAAGGCACTTGATATTGTGGTTAGTGAGTGCGAACATGACTAGTTTTTCTTGACAAGGAATTGAAATAAGTATAATATTATTATATTGTATGTTTGTACAATGAAAACTTAATAAGGAGGTGCTCCTGTGTCGTCAGTTATTATCACGATGATTGCTACATTAGTGATTGTTGCACCTATTACATGGCTTGTGTCATCTTCCGTACAGAAGAAGATTCACAATACAACCATTGGCAATGCCAATGACAAGGCCAGAGAGATAATAGATGAAGCTTTAAAGACAGCTGAGACCAAAAAGAAAGAGTCGCTTTTAGAGATTAAGGAGGAGTCGTTAAAGACCCGTAATGAACTCGAAAAAGAAACGAAAGAAAGACGTGCTGAAATACAGCGTTATGAAAGACGTGTTCTTTCTAAAGAAGAAACTCTTGATAAGAAGATTGAAGCCGTTGAGAAGCGTGACATGAGCATTACCAAGAAAGAAGAAGAACTTGGTAAGATGAAGCAGAAGGTTGATGAACTTGAGCAGAAGAGACAGCAGGAACTAGAAAGAATCTCAGGACTTACCTCCGAACAGGCAAAAGAATATCTATTAAAGACTGTTGAAGATGAAGTGAAACATGATACTGCCGTAATGGTTAAGACATTAGAGAGCAGAGCGAAGGAGGAAGCAGATAAGAAAGCGAAGGAGTATGTTGTATCAGCAATTCAGAGATGTGCTGCTGACCATGTAGCAGAAACGACGATTTCAGTTGTCCAGCTTCCAAATGATGAAATGAAAGGCCGTATTATTGGTAGAGAGGGACGTAATATCCGTACTCTTGAAACATTAACAGGTGTAGAACTGATTATTGATGATACACCGGAGGCCGTTGTTTTATCAGGGTTTGATCCAATCAGACGAGAAGTTGCAAGAATTGCACTTGAAAAGCTGATTCTTGACGGACGTATTCATCCGGCAAGAATTGAAGAAATGGTTGAGAAAGCCCAGAAAGAAGTAGAAGTATTAATTAAAGAAGAAGGTGAAGCAGCAACCCTTGAGGTTGGCGTTCATGGCATTCATCCGGAGTTGGTAAGATTACTTGGACGGATGCGTTTTAGAACAAGCTATGGTCAGAATGCGTTAAAGCATTCAATTGAAGTTGCACAGCTTTCAGGACTGTTAGCTGGTGAGGTTGGCGTGGATATTAAGCTGGCAAAGCGCGCAGGCTTATTACATGACATCGGTAAATCAGTTGACCATGAAATGGAAGGCTCACATATTCAGATTGGTGTGGATTTATGTAAGAAGTACAAGGAATCCCCAATCGTAATTAATGCAGTAGAAGCACATCATGGTGACGTTGAGCCGGAAAGCTTAATTGCTTGTATTGTACAGGCTGCTGATACAATTTCAGCCGCAAGACCTGGTGCAAGACGAGAAACGTTAGAAACTTATACAAACAGACTTAAACAATTAGAAGATATTACCAATTCCTTCAAGGGAGTTGAAAAATCATTTGCCATTCAGGCGGGTAGAGAGATTCGTGTTATGGTTGTTCCTGAAGTCGTTAGCGACTCAGATATGGTACTTATGGCGAGAGATATTTCGAAGCAGATTGAAACGCAGATGGAATATCCTGGACAGATTAAGGTTAGTGTAATCAGAGAGTCCAGAGCCGTTGGCTACGCAAAGTAATTACGATAAAGTTCATGAAACAGACCGTTGTCTTAACAATGCAGATTGTTAGGACACGGTCTTTTTTTGTTGTTCAGGAAATTATGGATTTTTTAAGGTGTGCTGCATTATAAAACGCAGTGTGTTTTACAAAAAAATTTACAAAAATTTTAAAAAAATAAACATTTTATAACAAAATATGGTATAATTTTACTAAGTTCCAGCCGGAACAAAAAAATATAAAGGGGCGAATATGTATGATGAAATCAATAGGCGCAAAAATTAGTTATGTGTTGCTGCTGGTATTTCTGGTTTGTTGTGTTGGAATGATTATTGTAAATTCCAAGATTAACGGTATGGGAACAATTACAAATGAAATCAGTCAGAAATACCTTACAAGTATTGAAGAAGTGGATGCTATTTCTAAGAATGTAGTCAGTCTTCAGTCACAGATGCTGGAATATCTGATTGACGATGACACGCAGAAATCCACAACGATGAGTAATATCACCAAAACCCAGGGTGCAGTTGTGACTTCCCTGCAGAATTTAAAAGGAAATGCAACAACTGACCGAGCGGGAGAAACGGTAAACAAGCTGGAGCAGTCGTATAATACGTACAATACCCAGTACAATGATGTTTTAAAACAGATTCAAAATGGAAGCATTACAGACAAAACAGGGGTAAACAGTAAGTTAAGCAAACTCTACAGTAGTCTGGAAATATCCATTCACTCAGTGGAGGTGCAGAATACGGTCAATACAATCCGGGCACAAAAGGCGCTGAGTAATAATATGACAATCAGCAGGATTACATTTGTAACAGTCGGTGTGCTTCTGGTAGTATCACTGATTCTTGGTATTTTAACAGCAGGATATACCATTATCCGCCCGGCAAAGATTGCAACCGGGGAGCTTAAAGGTATTATTGCGGGAATTGAAGCACAGGATGGCGATTTGACAGCAAGAGTTTCACAGAAATCATCGGATGAAGTCGGACAGCTGGTTGCAGGAGTCAATCAGTTTATCGGTGTGCTTCATGGCATTATTGCAGAAATGAAAAATGATGCGGTTGAAATGAAAAACAGTGTCAATGCGGTTTATGGACAGATTTCAACTGCGGATGGAAACATTATGGATGTATCGGCGACTATGGAACAGCTGACAGCCGGTATGGCAGAAATGGCGACGGCCGCAGAACACATCAGTGAGCAGGCAGACTTTATCAGTGATAGTATGGAAAAGATTGCACATCAGGCAGGTGATGGTTCTGCAATTGCAAAAGATATTAAGGGTAAAGCGGTTAAATTAAAAGAAGAGGGAATTGCAAGTAAAGAAAATACAAGTAAAATGGCAGATGAAATCAGAAATTCTGTCAGGGATTCTTTGGACAGAAGCAAGGGCGTTGAAAAGATTAATGATCTGACAGATAATATTTTAAGTATTTCAAGCCAGACCAATCTTTTAGCGCTAAATGCTTCGATAGAGGCGGCACGTGCCGGAGAAGCCGGAAAAGGTTTTGCAGTCGTTGCAGATGAAATCAGAGTACTTGCGGATTCCAGCAGAAGTACGGCAAATGATATTCAGGCAATCAGCAACGAGGTGACCAATTCCGTTGCAGAGCTTGCCGACAATGCCAATAAGATGATTGATTTTATCGTAGAGGTTGTTATGCCGGATTATGATAAACTGGTCAATATTGGTGAACAGTACAATCAGGACGCAGGAAATTTTGATGATATTATGCGCGGATTTACAGATAAGGCAGTAGAATTAAAACAGGCAACGGAAGAAGTGGCAAAGTTAATCCGTGGAATGTCTTCTACAATTAATGAAAACTCCGACGGTATTGCAGCTGTTTCTAATAATACGGTTGGTCTGACAGAGGGTATCAGTCAGATTAAAGAAGAAATGTCACAGACTGAATCTGTGTCAGAACGGCTGGAAAATACGGTAGGACGTTTTACAAGAATATAATGGAGGCGGGAACAGTATGAGAAAGAAAGTCTTATTTATTGGAATGCTGGTGACATTGTTATTTGCATTTTCAGGCTGCGGTACAAAAAATGAAGGTGTTGTCACTCTGATTATGTCAGATGTGCAGGAAGGCGACCACCCGACGGCACAGGCGTGTGACAAATTTGCAGAGCTTGTTAAGAAAAGAACAAACGGAAAAGTTGTCATAGAAGTTTATCATGGTTCAACACTTGGTACGGAAGCGGAACAGATAGCACAGGCAACCGTGGGTGGAATTGATTTTGTCAGAGTATCATCACCGGTGGCAGCATATTATGATGATATCAAGGCGTTTCAGGCATTGTATCTGTACAGCAGTGAAGACGATATGTGGAAGGTGCTGGACGGAGAAATCGGAAATGAATTTTTAAAGGCGCAGCAGTTAAAGGACAACGGTCTGGAAGGTTTGTGCTGGGTATCCGGTGGTTCAAGAAATTTTTATAATAATGTAAGACCGATTACAAGTCCGGAGGATCTGGCAGGACTGACACTGCGTGTTAATACAGATTCGATGTTTGCGTTTTTGGAAAGCTGTGGTGCAAAGGGGGTCAATGTATCTTATAATGATATTTATAACTCCATTGAAGCCGGAACGATTGACGGTGCGGAAAATAACTGGCCGTCCTATATTTCAACGGGACATTATAAAGTGGCACCATATATTACGGTTGATGAGCATACAAGAATCCCGGAAATGATTGTAGCATCAACGGAATCTATGAATAAGCTTACTTCCGAGCAGCAGCAGATTGTCAGAGAGTGCGCACAGGAAGCAGGACAGCTTCAGCGTAAATGGATGCAGGAATATGATGAAAAAGCAATTAAAGCTGCAGAGGATGCTGGCTGTACGATTACATATTTAACAAAGGAACAGTCCGCAAAATTCCAAAGCGTTGCAGAGCCAATCAATGAAAAGGTCAGCGCAAAATATATGACCATTATCAGAAAAATTAAGGCGGCGCAGTAAAATTTGCGGTAGTCTGAAAAAAAGAAAGTAAAAGCTGTGTGATCCGGTAAAACGGAAGACACAGCTTTTTTATTTTATAAGGCACATTTGAAAGTTGTATTATAAAAAGTTGTAATAAAATCTTTTTACAGAAGAAAGTAAATTAAATGGATAAGAACACTTCAGATAAAAAGGCAGATAAGAACAATATCATTAATAATATAAACCAAAACAAATAAACAACTTAATAAAATAAGTTCAAAACAGAAAAAAGTTCAAATAAATAACAATAAGCTTGCTTTTTTGCCGGAAACATTGTATGATAATGCAAGCTACAGAAAAATAAGCAATGAACTAGGAGGATTTTATGCAGTACAGTGAAATGAGCAAAGAAGAATTATTAACCTTACAGGCTGAGTTAAACCAGCAGTATGTAGAAGCAAAAGCAAAGGGATTAAATCTTGATATGTCAAGAGGTAAGCCGTCTGCAACACAGCTGAATGTATCTTTGGGTCTGTTAGATGCAATTAACGCTTCTTCTGATTTAAAGGCAGAAAACGGAACGGACTGTAGAAATTATGGTGTATTAGACGGAATTCCGGAAGCTAAAAAGCTGATGGCAGATATGATGGGCACCACTCCTGAGCATATTATTGTTTATGGTAATGCAAGTCTGAATATTATGTACGATCAGGTATCAAGAGCTTACACACACGGTATTTTAGGAAACACACCTTGGGGCAGGCTTGACAAGGTGAAGTTCTTATGTCCGGTACCGGGATATGACAGACATTTTGCAATCACAGAACATTTTGGTATTGAAATGATTAACATTCCAATGTCAGAATCCGGTCCGGACATGGATATGGTAGAACAGTATGTAAACAACGATGAAACCGTAAAGGGTATCTGGTGTGTTCCAAAGTATTCAAATCCACAGGGCTTTACTTATTCAGACGAAACTGTAAAGCGTTTTGCAAACTTAAAGCCGGCAGCAAAGGACTTCAGAATTTTTTGGGATAACGCTTATGTGATTCATCATTTATACGATGACAAGCAGGATGAAATCTTAGACATCATTTCTGAATGTGAAAAAGCAGGAAATCCGGATATGGTATTTGAATTTGCATCCACTTCAAAGGTCAGCTTCCCGGGTTCAGGTATTGCGGCACTGGCTTCATCAGAAGCAAATCTTGCAGACATTAAGAAGTCACTGACAATCCAGACAATCGGATATGATAAGTTAAACCAGTTACGTCATGTAAGATATTTTAAGGATATCAACGGTTTAAAGGAACATATGAGAAAGCATGCAGAACAGATGCGTCCAAAGTTTGAAGCGGTACTGGAAGTGTTAAATACAGAACTTGGCGGACTGGGTATCGGTTCATGGTACGCACCAAGAGGCGGTTACTTCATTTCATTTGATGCAATGGAAGGCTGCGCGAAGGAAATCGTTGCAAAGTGTAAGGAAGCTGGTGTAAAGCTTACAAATGCCGGTGCAACATTCCCTTACGGAAAAGACCCGAAAGACAGCAATATCAGAATTGCACCGTCATTCCCAACACCGGAAGAGATGGCACAGGCAGCTGATTTATTTGTTCTTTGTGTAAAACTGGTAAGCATAGAGAAGCTTCTTGCAAAATAATTACAGAAATTGATATAATAAAAGGGCGGTCGCACAAAGAAGGATTTGCATAAAAATGCAGATATTTGGAAATGTGCGAAAGCCCTTTTATAGTTGTATCATTTACAGCACAAATATATGCGGAGATGGAGGAAGAAAAATGGCACAGTTTGGATTTATTGGAATGGGAAATATGGGATATGCGATGTTAAACGGCGTACTTGGAGAATTTGCACCGGGACAGATTATATTTACGACACCGCACAAAGAAAAATGTGAAAAAATCAGCGCACAGACCGGTGTAAAATATGCCGAGAGCAATGCAGAATGTGCAAATAACGCAAAGTATATTATTTTAGCCGTTAAGCCGCAGATGTACGATGCAGTTTTAAAGAACATTGAAAATGTGATTACATCGGAGAAGGTCATTATCTCTATTGCGCCGGGAATTACGATTGACAGTATTAAGGGGAAATTAGGCGGCAGTGTGCGTGTTGTCAGAGCCATGCCGAATACACCGGCGCTGGTAGGTGAAGGAATGACAGGCATCAGCTATAATAAAGAAGAATTTACAATCGAAGAACGCAACACGATAGAACAGTTCTTCCAGTCCTTCGGTGAAGTAGTTACCGTGCCGGAGCATTTAATGAGTGCCGTTGTATGTGCAAGCGGCAGTTCACCGGCATATGCGTATATGTTTATCGAAGCGCTGGCAGACAGCGTTGTAAAATACGGTATCCCAAGACAGGACGCTTATAAGCTGGCGGCACAGACACTTTTAGGTTCAGCCAAAATGGTATTACAGACTGGAGAACATCCGGGCAAATTAAAAGATAACGTATGCTCACCGGCAGGAACAACAATTCAGGGTGTTGCAGCGCTGGAAGAATACGGATTTAGAAATGCTGTGATAAAAGCAACGGATAAGTGCTATGAGGCATGTACGAAAATAAAATAGATCAAAAATGGAGAATTGTATGGAACATATTGAAAGAGTTCAGAGAGAATTAAAATACAAAGGCACAATTTTATCCATGTATGCGGATACGATTAAAGTGCCAAACGGCAATACGGCGGTCTGGGATTTTATCGGACATCAGGGGGCAGCGGCAGTTGTGCCGGTCACAGATGACGGTAAAATTTTAATGGTAAGACAGTACCGCAATTCGGTAGACCGTTATACACTGGAAATTCCGGCGGGCGGATTAAACAGCAAGGACGAACCGACGATTGAAGCAGCTGCAAGAGAACTGGAAGAAGAAACAGAGTAATAATGACTATATTTAGAACCACTGATTTCAATTGTTACGGCAATTGCCTTCTGTGACGAGGTCATTGACATTTATCTGGCAACTGATTTAAAAAAGACACAGCAGCATTTAGATGAAGATGAGTATATTGATGTCTATGCGTATACACCACAGGAACTTGCCGATATGATTTACAGCGGCAAGATTCAGGATTCTAAAACAGTTGCGGCGATTATGGCATATATCAACCGCAAGTAGCATATATTGTCCCATAAATGAAAAAGACAGGAACATTGATGGATATGGAATGTCTGTAAAATGGGGGATTGTGTGAAAACAAAAAGATTTTTGATGCAAAATTTTTTGCTGCGCCATCGGTTTGCGGTGACATTTTTTGCCGGTATCTGTATCGGAACCGGCTATGCGAATATAGCGTACCGTTATCAGGCTGCATTGCCGGAAATTTACAATCAGCATTATTTGTCGGCATATGCGGACATTACAATGAATTATTATGCACTTTGGAAGTATATTATCCGGTATCGTTTCAGGGATTTACTGCTGATAGGCATGATGGGGCTGACGGCATTCAGAAAATATCTGATTGCATTTTATATTGCGTATCTGGGAATCTGTGCCGGAATGCTGGTTTCTACATCGGTGATGTATTACGGACTGGCAGGAATCGGACTGTATCTGGCGTCGGTTGTGCCGCAGTATATTCTGTACGGAACAGCGCTGTATTTTTTGTACCAAATGTTTTATGTTCATCATCTGACCGGAAAAAATGTACTTATGATTGCGGCAATTGCTGTGATTCTGGTAGGAGCAGGAACGTATACGGAAGCGTACTGTAATCCGTTGATTTTAAAAAAGCTGTATGGGTATCTTTACTGAGAACCCATACAGCTTTTGTTTTCTTTTATAGAAAAGACTGCTTGTGAAAATTTTATGCAAATTTTTATACAAGGTCTGCAATATCGTATAACAGACGTTCAGATTCTTCCCAGCCAAGGCAGGCATCGGTAATGGATTTACCGTAAACACCTTCGCCGACTTTCTGGTTGCCAGGCTCAATATAACTTTCAATCATGACACCTTTGACAAGCTGTTTCACATCGGCAGAGTGCTTACAGCTGTGCAATACTTCTTTAACAATACGAATCTGTTCAAAATACATTTTAGAGGAGTTGCTGTGGTTGGCATCGACAACAACGGCAGGATTCTTCAAATCTTTGGTCTTATACATATTGGAAAGGCGCATTAAATCTTCGTAGTGATAGTTTGGGATACACTGACCATGCTTGTTGACCGCACCACGCAAAATGGTGTGAGCCAGTTCGTTGCCCGGTGTATTGACTTCCCAGCCGCGGTAAATAAAGGTCTGCTTTGCCTGTGCGGCAACAACAGAATTCAACATGACGGATAAATCACCGCTGGTCGGATTCTTCATACCGGCAGGAACATCCATTCCACTGACAGTCAGACGATGCTGCTGGTCCTCTACGGAACGTGCGCCGACTGCGACATAAGATAACACATCTGCTAAATACCAGTAATTTTCAGGGTAAAGCATTTCATCGGCAGGCATCAGCTCGGTCTGTTCCATGACGTTGATGTGCATTTTACGGATTGCAACCAGTCCGCCGAGTAAATCCGGCTTCTTTTCAGGGTCCGGCTGATGTAACATTCCCTTGTAACCGGTACCGGTTGTACGCGGTTTGTTTGTGTATACGCGCGGAATAATAATTACTTTATCTTTGATTTTTTCCTGTACCTTTTTTAAACGAAGCGTATAATCTAAAACAGCAGCTTCGTTGTCGGCGGAACATGGCCCGATAATTGCAAGAAATTTATCAGATTTTCCCGTAATAACATCGCGGATTTCGGCATCGCGCTGTGCCTTTAAACGGGCAATCCTTTCAGGCACCGGGAAATCTCTTTTAATTTCATTAGGTGCCGGAAGCTTTTTAACAAATTCAAAACTCATTGATTTTTCCTCATTTCTACTTCTTATAGTTTGTACTTTTGATTAAATAATTATATTATATTTTATAAGAAATGTAAATATAGTTTGATTTTTAAAATGTTGATTCCCCATAAAAAAGTGTTATGATTGTAAGTAAGAGAAAACAAAAATTTATCAATAACATTTACTAAAATATAGAAGGGACGGATTTACATGGCAGAGGTAAAAAGAGCAATCTGGATCGTGTTAGACAGTGTCGGTATCGGGGAGCTTCCCGATGCGGACAAATTTGGTGATGTCGGAAGCAATACGCTTTGCAATACGGCAAAAGCAGTCGGCGGTTTAAAAATTCCGAATATGGTTCAGTTAGGTATCGGAAATATTGCGGGCATTACAGGCATTGAAAAATGTGAACAGCCAAAGGGCTGTTACGGACGGCTGGCAGAGATTTCTAACGGAAAAGATACAACGATTGGACACTGGGAAATGACAGGAATTTATTCGCCGGATCCTTTTCCGGTTTATCCGGACGGCTTTCCGCAGGAAGTGATTGAGCCGTTTATAAAAGAAACCGGAGTTTCCGGAATTCTTGGAAATATTCCGGCATCGGGAACAGAGATTATCAAACAGCTGGGTGAGGAACATATCCGCACCGGAAAACCCATCATCTATACATCGGGTGATTCTGTTTTTCAGATTGCGGCACATGAAGATGTGATTCCGGTTGAGCGGCTGTATGAGCTGTGTCATATTGCAAGACGGATTCTTACCGGAAAACACGCGGTGGCAAGAGTCATTGCAAGACCGTTTACCGGTGAAAACGGCGTGTATACAAGAACGCCGAACCGCCGTGATTTTTCGTTAAAGCCATCGACAGACAATATTTTATGCCGCGTGCAGGACAAAGGTCTGTCTGTAATCGGTGTCGGCAAGATAGAAGACATTTTTGCGGGAGTGGGTATCGGTGAAGCAACGCACACCAAAGACAATCAGGACGGCATTGACGTTACCCTGCGGTATATGAAACAGGAAAATGAAGGCATTATTTATACAAATCTTGTTGAATTTGATTCGGCATGGGGACACAGAAACGATGTTAAAGGATACGCACGCGGACTGGAAGAATTTGATGCGCGTCTGCCGGAGATTTTTGCGGCAATGCGTAAAGACGACATGCTGATTATTACGGCAGACCACGGCTGTGACCCGACAACGCCAAGCACAGACCATTCAAGAGAGTATGTGCCGCTTTTAATGTATGGGGAAGCGTTAAATAAAAATGTGGATTTAGGCACGGGAAAGACGTATGCCAACATTGCACAGACAATTGCAGACATTTTCGGTACAGAACCGACAACAATCGGAGAAAGCTATGCAAAAAAAATTTTAAAAAATTAATCGGATAACCGTAAAAACGGATAAATCCGGTTCATAAAATGGAGATTAATATGAGAATGTATGATATTATCAAAACCAAGCGGGACGGCGGTGTGCTTTCCAAGGAGCAAATTGATTACTTTGTGAAAGAATACACAAATGGAATGATTC
>ERZ772878.685-NODE-685-length-26515-cov-4.32147_pt1 | contig 26515 bp, 22 predicted proteins | sample MGYA00580578_ERZ772878 | MGnify/ENA primary metagenome ERZ772878 (study PRJEB29015, sample SAMEA2737686) | human gut metagenome | biome: human gut; feature: human-associated habitat; material: faeces | place: China | collected 2012 ...
TTTTCTAAAGAAATTTAGAAGATGTCCTCTTTTTGCGTTGTGTGTCCAGCGAAGTGGAACGATCTGAAGCAAGTGGCGGAAAAGTGGTCGACTGGTTTATGAATGGAGATACTATTTCCATGAACTTCTATGCTCCGGCAGCAGGACAGTATAAAGTGAAGGCTACTTATCAGAGTGGACGTACAGAGGCAGGCGGAAATCCAAATGTATTTTCATGGAAGGGTACTAATGTAGAGAGTGGAAGTCTGGATGTATATGGAGAAGCCGGTGCAACACAGGTACATACTGCAGAATTTACCATTAATGTAACAAAAAAAGGTCATGGCACTTTAGTTTTTGAAGGAACAGAAAAAGAAGGACCAAGAATTGATAAATTCGTATTCTCAAAAGAAAGTAAAGAAGCAACAGGCATTCAGATCAATAAACAGAAAATGAGCCTGAGCAAAAAAGATCAGACAGAAAGAATCTACGTAAAAGTAAATCCGGAGGATAGTGCAAACCAGAATGTAACATTTACGACTTCGGATAGCAAAGTAGCTACAGTAGATGAAAAAGGAAATGTAAAGGCAGTTGCAAACGGAACCGCTGTGATTACAGTAACCACTAAAGATGGAAAGCACAGTGCTTCCTGTGAGGTTACGGTATTTATCGAACAGCAGGTTATTGATGAACTGATTACAAAAATCAATGATGAACTTACTGCTTTAAAAGACAAGAAGGAAAGTGATTATACACCAGAATCTTGGAAAGAGTATAAGAAAGCTCTGGAAGCAGCTACAAACGCAGCAAAAGATGAAAAGGCAACGAAAGCAGACTTAGAGAAGGCACTTGCAGATCTGCAGGCAGCAGCAGCAAAACTTCAGAAAAAAGCACCTGAGTCAGAAACACCGTCAACGGATAAAAAGCCGGAAACTCCTTCAACCGATTCCAAGAATCCAACTGTTGGAACAGAAGCAAAAGTAGGAAAAGGTATCTATCGTGTAACAAACGCAAAGAAAAAGACAGTAGTTCTGGTAAAACCGCGTAAAGCCAACAATACAAGCTTTAACGTACCAAAGAGTGTGAAACTGGCAGACGGAAGATATAAAGTAGTTGGAATTGCTAAAAATGCATTTAAGAACAACAGAAAACTGAAGAAAGTTGTCATCGGAAGTCAGGTAACAAAGATCGGTGCAAATGCATTCAGCGGAGCTAAAAATCTGAAGACTATTACAATCAAATCCAAATCTCTGAAGAGCGTTGGAAAGAATGCATTCAAGGGAATCCATAAGAACTGCAAGATTAAAGTTCCAGCTAAGAAATTAAATAGCTACAAGAAACTTCTGAGTAAAAAAGGTCAGAAAGCAAGCGTAAAAATTACAAAATAAACCAGAGTCGAGAGTATCAATTCTGAAATAAAAGAGTAGTCTAAAAGAGTTGCCACAAAGGTGAAAAAACACCGGAGTGGCAGCTCTTTTAATATATGAGATAAAAATTATACATTCAGTGTTTCTGGAAGTTCGGCGATTTCACGTGCTTCTTTTTCTGAAAATCCCTTTTCGATAAGGTGTTTATATACGCGAACTTTTTCAGCGTGGATACCGGCAGTTTTACCGAGTTCAATTCCCTGCTTAATTCCCTGCTTAATTCCTTCTCCAATACCTTGCTTCAAGCCTTTTTCAATGCCCATTTTTTCAAGTCTTTCTGCTACGTCACACATACTTCGAACCCCTTTCTTTTCCTGAGAGCCTGTGAAAAAAACTCTGTAAATTCAACACAACAAAGGTCTTCTATGATAAAATATTAAAATCATAGGAGGCCTTTTATTATGGCAAACAGAAAGAAAGAAAGAAGTTTACAAACCAAAACCAATGACGGAAGGAAAGAGAAATCTTATTCAAGGATTACTCCAGGAGTATGATATCCAATCTGCGGAGGATATTCAGGATGCATTAAAAGATCTTCTTTCCGGAACAATTCAAGATATGCTTGAAACAGAAATGGATAATCATCTTGGCTATGATCGTTACGAAAGATCCGGTGAGCCTAATTACCGTAATGGTAAAAAGTCTAAGACTGTTCGGAGTAAATATGGTGAATTTGAAGTGGATGTTCCGCAGGATCGTCAAAGCTCCTTTGAACCGCAGGTACTTCCTAAGCGTCAGAAAGACATTTCTTCGATTGATGACAAGATCATTGCCATGTATGCAAAGGGAATGACTACCAGGCAGATTTCAGAGACTATAGAGGATATCTATGGATTTGAAGTCAGTGAGGGTATGATATCTGATATCACAGATAAGCTTCTGCCGCGAATTGAGGAATGGCAAAATCGTCCATTATCACCTGTGTATCCAATTGTTTTTATTGATGCTGTGCACTTTTCTGTGCGGGATGACGGTGTGATCAGAAAGCTTGCCGCATATGTTGCCCTTGGGATTAATGAAGATGGAAAGAAAGAAGTTCTAAGCATTGTTGTTGGAGAAAATGAAAGCAGTAAATATTGGCTGTCTGTGCTGAATAGTTTAAAGAATCGTGGAGTTCAGGATATCCTCATTCTCTGTTCTGATGGATTGACTGGGATTAAAGATGCGATCTCTACTGCATTTCCTAAAACAGAACAGCAGAGATGCATTGTGCATATGGTAAGAAATACCCTTAAATATGTCGCAAACAAGGATATGAAAACTTTTGCGAAAGATCTGAAAACAATTTATACCGCAGCGAGCGAAGAAACTGCCAGAAAGCAGCTGGAAACTGTAACAAAGAAATGGTCCGGACAATACCCAAGTGCCATGAACCGCTGGCATGATAACTGGGATGCAGTCTCCCCCATCTTCAAATTTTCCAAGGATGTCCGTACTGCCTTTTATACTACGAATGCCATTGAATCACTGAATTCATGCTATCGTAGACTAAACAAGCAGAGAAGCGTATTCCCGAGTTCCCAGTCACTGATGAAAGCATTATATCTGGGCACTTTTGAGATTGCAAAAAAATGGACAATGCCGATCCGCAATTGGGGGAGAGTACGTGGTGAGCTGGAAATCATGTACCCTGACCGGATGGTGATATAACAATCCAAAGTGGAATGCCGGGAATAAATATACACCCAGATTTTTCTGGGTGCTCTTGACATGCCAGATTATTTTTGCTATTAAATAGACAACGGCTTAACCGCAGAAACCGCTGTTAAGCCGCCATAATTATCATAGAAGATCTAAATTTACAGAAAAAATTTCACACCGTCTTTCCTGAAATATTGTCAGATAACGTTCATCACCGGTCATGACCTGAAGAAGTTTCAGTACTTCATCTATATGACGAATTTCTGTTGGATCATCCGGGATATAGTTTTTATTTTTTCTTTTCTGAACGAAGAAATTTGCTACGACTTTAAAATCACTGTGGAAACGGTCAATCTCTGCTTCTGAGAGCCATGCAATTTCAAATATTTTCATTTCATAATCATTAATATAATCTTCCAGTTCTTTTGGAATTTTCATCAATCCTTTGATGTTCTTTTGGCTATACCAGTGATGTTTTGTGCCAAAGTATAAGACAATCGTCATAACCGGAAGAATTTCTTTACGTTCTTTTAATAACTGACTGCGATATGAAGCACCATCATAACCTATAATACGGAATGGCATATTTTTTTCTACAATGCTTTGATTTTCAATTCCACAGATTGCAAGCTCTACTTTTTTGTCTTTCCAGTATTTTGCAACATCCCTCTCCAGTTCATGAATTTTTCCATCCTCTGATTTATATTGAGAATGAACCTGAGTATTTTCCAGAGACTCCGGCAAAATTCGCTGTTCCCCGTTAAAAATCAGTCCGTTTATAATGTCTGCAAATACATCGTTATAATCTTCCAGTAGTTTTTCTGTAATATCTTTTTGTCCCATAGGCTGCTCCTTTTCTTTTGTTAAGTGATAAGTGAGTTCATCTGACACAGAACAACCTGAATATAAAAATTTTTCTTATGAGACAGATAAAAATACAGTTTCTTCAAGCCGCCTGTGCAGGTATTTGATTTTGTTGGATTTTCCTGCCGAACGGCAATGAAAGTCAGATTAAAAAATGAAATAAAGATTGTTTGTGCTTATTATAAATGAATAAGTGATGCTTGTCAATCTTTTTGAATACTTTTGGAAGAAAATTGGAAATATCAAAAAGAGCAGAAAAAACTTTTCAAAAATGAAAAGGATAATGGAGTAAAAATAATTTATAAACTGTGAGCTTTAAAAAGCAAAAAAAGTAAGGTATAATACAAAAGAAATATAATAAAATCGGAGGAGAAAAAGTGAAAAAGTTTACTTATCAGGCAACGCAAAAATTGTATGCACTTATAGTTGGAATAATATTTTTGTTGATATTATTTGGACAATGGTGCAGCTTTAAATTAAAAAAAGGATTTTTGATTCCAAATATTGTAATTTTAGGGGGAATTATTTTAGCTGGAGCATTCGTATATTACTGGCGATATAAAAAAAATGGAAAGCAGAAGGCAGAGAGGATACGGAAGTATGATTTAATTGTAAAAATTTCTTTGATTATATTATTTGTTGTTCAAATTTTTATTGCATACAATATAGTTTTTGAACCTGGATGGGATGCAGGAGGAGTTTACAACAGTGCAAAAATATTTGTAAACGGAAATCGGGCGGATATCGTTATAAGATATCCATTTTCTATGTATCCAAATAATTTACTGCTGCTGTTTATAGAGTCAGCTGTTATTTCTTTCTGTAATTTGTTTGCAAATGAAAATGAAGTTGTACAGTTAATGGTTTTTGCTGTTCTTAATTCCATGATAAACGTTGCTGCGTGCTATTTGACATATAAAAGTGCCAGTCTCATTTGTAAGAAAGAAATTGCATTTGCTGCCTTTATATTAGCTGTTTTAAATTTTGGGTTATCTCCGTGGAATGTTGTTTTTTATTCAGATTCGTTAGGATTGGTTTTTCCGATACTGACGTTTTATTTATTTATGAAACCAAATAAAACAGAAAAAATGAATTGGATTTCCAAAATTATGGCAGTGATTGCAGGATGTATCGGATATAATATCAAGCCACAATGTCTTATTATGCTGATAGCACTGTTTATCATCCAGTTTTTCAGTTGTTTAAGAAACAAGAAAAAACTTCTTCAAATTGTGATGTTGGCGGGATGTTTTATTTTTTCACTAATAACAATAAAAACAAGTATCAACCTGATTTGTGAAAAAAATCAAATTGTTCTGGATTCAAATCAGAGATTGGGAATGTCCCATTTTCTGATGATGGGAAATAATGAAGAAGGTGGAGGTCTTTACGTTGGGGATGATGTGATATATTCAAAATCCTTTGAAACGCCACAGGAAAGAAAAAAAGCAAATATACAAAGAACTTTTGAAAGAATGAAAGATATGGGAATAGCAGGTTATCTTCGATTTTTAGCAAAAAAGATGCTTACTGTCTATAATGATGGTACTTATGCATGGGGCGGAGAAGGAAACTTTTTTATGGTTGTTTTTCCGCAGCCTGATAATCATATAGCTGTCTTTCTAAGAAATATATATTATGCAGATCACAAATATTATGATATCTATGTAACAGTAATGCAGAGTATCTGGGTTTTTGTGCTGGGTGCGGCTGCTCTCTCGGGATTGGGAAAAGAAAATCGGCAGGAGATTATAGTGCTGATGCTTTCCATTGCAGGACTGACCTTATTTGAAGTTCTTTTCGAAGCGAGAGCCAGATATCTGTATACATATGCTCCGGTATTTTGTATTTTAGCAGCAATTGGAATAGAAAAATTAAACAGTGAGATAAAGAAGAAAAGCAGATTATAAAAATATTTGAGGAGAAAAAATGAAACCAAGATTATATATGATAATACCTTGTTACAATGAAGAAAAAGTGCTTCCTATTACATCAGAAATGTTTCTGGAAGAGCTGAATTTATTGATAGCAAAAGATAAAATAAGTGAAAACAGCAGAATTTTATTTGTCAATGATGGAAGTAAGGATAAAACATGGGATTTGATTAAGGAACTTTCAGAGAAAGACGAACATTTCATCGGGATTTGTCAGAGCCGAAACAGAGGACATCAAAATGCTGTTCTGGCAGGAATGATGGAAGCAAAGGATGTTGCGGACATTACTATTTCAATTGATTGTGACGGACAAGATGATATAGCTGCTATGGAAGCGATGGTGGATCGTTATCATGAGGGCTGCGAAATCGTATATGGTGTAAGAAGCAATCGTGATACAGATACATTTTTTAAGAGATTTACGGCTCAGACTTTTTATAAGCTATTAAATAAACTTGGGGGAGAGATTGTGTACAATCATGCAGATTATCGACTGGTTTCAGCCAGAGTATTAAAGGAATTTGCAAATTTTAAAGAAGTCAATCTATTCTTGCGAGGTATGATTCCACTGGTAGGATTTAAAAGTACGAGCGTTTATTATGAAAGGCACGAAAGAATTGCCGGGGAATCTCATTATCCACTTTCCAAAATGCTTGCACTGGCATTTGATGGAATTACAAGTTTGAGTGTAAAACCGATTCGCTTGATTGCAGGGTTTGGACTTGGAGTTTCTGCCTTAAGTTTTATAGGAATTATCTGGGCGGTTGTTGCAACAATTTTAGGAAGAACCGTAGCCGGATGGTCCAGTACGGTATGTATCGTATGCTTTATGGGAGGAATACAGTTGATCTGTCTCGGTGTTTTGGGAGAATATATCGGAAAAATCTATATGGAAGTAAAAGCAAGACCGCGATATATTATCAGTGAACGCACATGGGAAAAAGATGAAAAGGCGGAGAAAAAGAAATGTTCAAAATAGAAAGAAAAATTGTAGAATTTGTGGAACGAAATGTTAATATATTATTTATACTGGCAATTACAGGTTTGGCAATTGCTGTACGTTATGCAGGAAGAGATTTTGTTTCCGGTGATATGACATGGTTTCTTCTGGGATGGTTTCAAAAAATAGCGGATAACGGAGGCATCCATAGTTTAAAAAATCAGGTTGGAGATTACAATATATTATATCAGACAATAGTAGCATTATTTACATATATAGGAGACAAGAGCATTTATTACTATAAAATATTATCGATTTTCTTTGATTTTTGCATGGCAATATCAGCAGCTATATTTGCATGCGAATTGAGCAAAAAAGAAAAAAATGATAAAGTATTTTTTATTACGTTTGCTGCAGTTATCATGTTGCCGACCGTTATTCTTAATTCTGCTTACTGGGGACAATGCGATTCTATTTATACGACCTTTATCATTCTTACATTACTGTATTTGTATAAGGGAAAATATCACAGTGCATTTGTTTTTTTAGGTATTGCTTTTGCATTTAAAATGCAGACAATATTTATTTTTCCATTTATTATATGCTTCTATATTTATAAAAAACAATTTAGCATATTTGAACTTCTTATTACCGTGTTTACCTTCTGGATATCGGGAATATGTGCTTTTGTCCAGGGACGGAGCTTACTTGATCCGTTTAGAATTTATGCGAGTCAGACAGGTACATACCAGGATATGCATGTGAATTTTCCGAGCTTTTGGATGTTTGTAGGAAATGATTATGAATGGCTGAAAACGGCAGCAATCGTTATGGCGGCAAGCATATGTGGTATGGGATTGTATATTATTATGAAAAGAAAGTTAGATTGCAGTCGTCCTGAAAATTTTGTATGTATTGCGAGCTGGTTTATCTGGACTTGTGTATTGTTTTTACCGGCAATGCATGAAAGATATGCATATCCGTTGGAAATACTTTTGGTTATACTTACTTGCATCAATAAAGACTATTTAAAGTATTCTTCGGTGGTAATATTATTTAGTTTATTTACTTATGGAAATTATCTGTTTTCAAATGGGGGACTTGACAAGTATATAGTAATTATTTATGCAGGCTGTTATTTACATTTTACATATACAATCCTAAAAAAGAACAGTAAGACGGCTACAGTAACAGACAAGGAGATGCAAAATGAATCATAAAATTTTACAGGAAAGTGCAGACGATTCTATTTTACAGGAAGATCTGGATCGTATTTCAGAGAGTGATATTCCATTGGAAGAGCTGAAGGGCAAGACAGTTCTGGTAACGGGAGCGACCGGGCTGATTGGTTCTCTGCTGGTAAAAGCATTACAGTGTTGTAATCGAAGAAAAGAGACAGGTATCAAAATCCTGGCACTTGTGCGTAATCAGGAAAAGGCAGAAAGACTTTTTGGTGATCTGTTAAAGAGAGAGGATTTAAAGCTGGTGATCGGAGATATTACGATGCCGGTTGCTGTAGAAGATAAGATTGATTATATCATCCACTGTGCGAGTATCACGACTTCTAAAATCATGATCAGCAGACCGGTGGACGTGATCCGGACGTCTCTTAACGGAACGGAGAATCTGCTGGAACTTGCAAAGGAAAAACAGGTCAGAAGCATGGTTTATGTTTCTTCAATGGAAATGTATGGGGTATTAAATTTACAGGATGATCAGATGGTGACAGAGGAAATGACGGGTTATTTAAATCCGCTGGCATTACGGAGCAATTATCCGGAAAGCAAGCGTATGTGTGAGAATATGTGCGTTGCCTATGGAACGCAGTATGAAGTTCCGGTGAAGATTGCAAGACTGGCACAGACGTTTGGTGCTGGAGTATTGCCGGGGGAAAACCGTGTTTTTGCACAGTTTGCAAGAAGTGCCATGAAGGGCAGTGATATTGTACTTCATACAGAAGGAAAATCCGAAGGAAATTATTGCTATACGGCGGATGCAGTACGGGCATTGCTGACCATTCTGGTTAAAGGCGAAAATATGCAGGCCTATAATGTGGTGAATGAGAAATCGCATATTACGATTGCAGATATGGCAAAATTTGTTGCAGAGAAGATTGCAGAAAAGCCGATAGAGGTTGTATTTGATATTCCAAAGGAAAATAAATTTGGATATGCCAGTGATACAAAAATGCATCTGGCTGCCACCAGATTGATGGCACTTGGATGGCAGCCGGAAACAGATCTGGAAGAATCCTATCGAAGACTGATTGCGAGTATGAAAAACAGAAATGTTTAAAAGTATTTTTATAGATTTGGCAGTAAATGATTCGATTTGTCTGAAATAGTTACACAGTCTTCCGTAATCGTTCAGACATCAAAATATCGGTCAAGCTTACTTAAGGATTTGCGTATGTGAAGCAACTGAAACAGTTTGCTTCGAACCGCATCTACACAGCAGCCAACAACAAAAATGGCAAGGATAATTCCGAAAAAGAATAAGAGCATTTTTGAAACAGAACCATTTGTGATAAAAGCAAAATGGTCTGTCATGACATAACTGCGGACAAGAGGATGATCATGCAACAGATAGACACCGAAAGAAAGCGGTGATATCAGCATGATCATTTTTTTTGCAAAATCAGAAAAATTCATGCTGCCAAAAACAAGAAGCAATGACATGGCAGACACTACAATAAAAGGCGAAGTATAGTGAATCAAAAAAGAAGAATCCAGAGTAAATCCGCTGATCGGAAATTTTTCAACAAGAATTTTGCTGCTCCATGTAATTAAAATGCAGAAAAAATATAAGATAAAGTATTTTTTCTTTTTAGAGTGAGAGACCAGATTCAGTTTTTTGATGCACGCACCGAGAAGATACATCAGTGTGAGCCAGAAAACACTGTATCCGTCGCCCGTATAAAAAACATCCTGCTGCGGTGTAAAAGTCTGTGAAATGCTTGGAACCACAGAAAATACGACAAAAATAAAACAGAATAAAGTTTTTATCTGCTTTTCGGAGAGATTCCGAAACATCTGATTGATAAATGGGGAGAGAAAAAACACTCCTGCATAAGCAGTAAAATACCAGTATTCTTTTCGGGTGACCGGAAAGAGTGCTTGTATCCAGCCGGATGTATTTCTGCTTTCCGGAAGCAGAAAAAAGAAAACTGTGTTGATCAGGATTCCATAAAATAAGACCTGAAGCCAAAGAATCAGAATGTTTGAAATCTTAAAATGAGAATCAACACTGACAAATCCGGATATCATAGCGTAAGTATTTACAGCACCGAAGGCAATCACTTCCAGCAGCCACGCAATCTGATAATGTACCGATAAAAAAGAAACAGAACGTAAAATACCGCCATGCCCCAGAGTGTGGAGCATGACGATCATAATCATAGAAATCATTCGAAGAAAATCAATACCATAATTTCGTGTTTTCATAAGTCTTTTCCTTTTAAAGAAATCAATCCTGAATCTTGCCAACAGTAATATTTGGAAAAAGTGCATACCCGACAGAGAGACTGTTCGGATTGCAGTAAGGAATCTTGTTATTTCCATTGAAGGTTCCTGAGCAGGTGATCTTCTTATCCAGATAGGAAACATAGTCTTTCATTTTCATGGATAATGAATAGATATGTCCTGTGCCCTCTTCAGATAACAGCATAACCAGATTGTTTGACTCGGCATCAGCATTTTCATATACAACTTTGCCGGTTACGGAAACTTTTGAGTCAGCATAATAAAGAGGATATTTGCAGATTTCTCTGTAATCTTTCGTCAGGTGCATCGGATCAGCGGCGGTGTCATCGTCTTCAATTTCCCCACAGATCGTGGTAAATTCCGGAAGAGAATCAAGAGCTTCGACATCCGTAACGGATACCAGATCGCTGTATTGTTTCATGGCATCTTCTGAAATAATCCAGTCCTTAAATGAATCAAATGACTTTTTGTAACCGAGCAGGCGGTGATATAAAATGGTAGAGCTGTCCGAAATCTCGGACAAACCATTATAAACGCCGTAAATTTTTATCCTGTCACCTACGGAAAGATTTGGAATACATGGAGTAGCAAATTTATCTGTTTTTAATGTTACGGCACGAAACAGATAAGGATTGCCGGCATCATCTTTGATCTTGAAATAGGCATATTTTGTGCTTTCGTAGATTTCCTGAACTTCACCTTCAAGCTCAATTGGATGATCAACGTGATCGTAAGGATTTTCTGTTAATTCTTTATAAGGTATAGACCGGGCATTTGCTTTCCATTCTGAGATTGGAGTACAAAGATAAAACCAGTCTACAGATGCTGCTTTGGAATCGGCAGAATAGGATTTAATTTTTTTGTATGGTTTTCCGGCAATGGCAGAATATTTTAAAAAAATGCCGTCAGGGTCTGTTTCTTTTATTTTTCCTGAAATCAGACCGTCTTTGTACTGAACTTCTGCTGATTCTCCATCTTTGTAAGAAATGACACAGTCACCGGAAAAAGCATCGTCATCCCATCTTCCTTCTATCTGAAGAAAATCAGCGGATTTACCGGCAGGAGTGAAAATAGCTTCTCCGGCATCAGCATTCTTCGTAACGGTTCCATAATATACTTTATTAAAAACATTTACATTTACGAACTGCTCGTTTTTACTGTCTGCTGCACTGGTGTGAAACGAACATACACCGGCTAAAACCAGCAGGCAGGCAATCGCTTTTTTTAACATTATAGATCGCTCCTCTCTTCTGAGTATTTTACTAATAAAAAGGAAATCAGTCAAATATTACTTCTGTTTTTGAAGGAATCACAATTCACTCACATTTATATTATTAAATCAATTATGGGAGAGTGCGTATTACTGCTGCGTAGTTTTTCGGGTCTTGTTTTTAACAGTATTGTTTGTTATAATCAATAACCAGAGATTAAAGGAGAAAGAGGATGTTTATGGGCAAAAAGCGAAAAGCTGTCATGCTTGGAGTAAATGTATTTCTTGTACTGGCACTTTTATGGTCTGTAGTTTTTACCGTTGACCGAAAGAATGCGGCCTACACCAATACGGACATAGAACGATACAAGAGTTTAAATACCATACCCAAGCTTGGAGCTGTCACGAACAGCAGAACAGCTGAGATCCAGTTTTCATTGTACGATGAAAACTTATATGGCATAGCTCTCTTTTTTTATGTATCGGGAGAAAATACCGATGGAGAGCTTGTATGTTCATTGAAGCACGATGGAGAGACTATTTCAGAACAGACGGTGGCAGTGAAGGAGCTGTTTGCTCTTGTCAATAAGAATGAAATTAAACCAAAAGAACTGATTCTTGGAAACGGTGAAGTATGCAATGGCGATTATACGCTGGAAATAAAGGGAAGTGGAATTTCACCGCAGACAAGGATTTCTTTATATGGTAATAAGGCAGATGAATATTTCCTGGATTATACCAATGCAAATTATCAGAACTATAATGGAATTCTTTATATTGTGGAAACTTTAGAACCAGAACGACCATATGTATGGGCCTGTGCATTTTTACTGGCTATGAGTTTTGTCTTTAGCCTGATCATATGTATGAATGAGAGGGAGAAAGAACATGAATAATATTAAGAAACATAAGAGACTGATAGCTGCGATTGTTGTGATTCTGCTGGCAGTGCTGGTAGAGATTTTTGCAAACCGGTCTGCATGGGGACATGCATATGATCTGGATATTACCGATCATATGTACATCAGCGAGAGTGCAGGTCAGGAAGAATATCAGGTTATATTTTCTGCTCCAAAAGGACTTTATATTCAGATGCTCCATGTGCAGGGGCATTTTAAAGATGAAGAGTTCTATGATATAGAAACAAAAGAAATCAATGATTTTGGCAAAGAAACAGAGCAAAAATATCATGATTGTGTAAATAAACTTCTGCCGGAATATTCAACAAACATTAATAAAAAAGTCACCTATCTGAAGATGACCATGAAGAAGAATAAGGATGCAGAACTGACAAAAGTATCTCTGTCCAATAAAGCAGATATCAATCTGTATCGTTATTTTTTTGTGTTACTGATCGGAGCGATGATTTACTGTACTTTCTTTGAAAAAGAATTTATCAAGAAGACAGAATGGTATTTCGCAGTATTTGCACTGAGTTTTGGCATGTTGATCATTGCAGCGGCCCAGCCAACCTGCAATTCCTGGGACGAGCAGATTCATTTCCGGGATTCTTATCGAATTGCCAGCGGGCATAATGTAGAATGGACAGAAGCCGGACTTAACATTATGAACCGCATTAATCCAAAATGTAATACAAAGGAAGAATATAAACTTCTGAAAGCATATATGGATGAACATGGCACGGAAGTTGTTATGAAAGAGACGCAGGAAACGTCAGGAATTTCCTATGATAAAATTGCATATATCCCGATGGCAGTTTTTCTGTTTATTGGAAAGAATTTGAAACTTCCATTTTCGGCAGTGTTTGCACTTGGAAAATTCGGCAATCTTCTGATGTATGTGATTGTGATGTTTTGGGCGATTCGCCTTGCAAAGAGCAGAAAATTACTGCTGGCGTTTGTGGCGATGCTTCCGACGCCGCTGTTTCTGGCATCGTCTTATACGTATGACAGCGTTGTGTTCTCGTTCATTACACTGGGATGTGTCCAGTGGTCAAGAGAAGCATTTTTCCAGTCAACGAAGTATTATCATACAGCTTCTGTGATCGGAGCAATATTTATGATGTCCGTCGGATGTCTCTCAAAAGCAGTTTATATTCCACTGGTATTGCTGATGCTTCTGCTGCCGCAGTTTTATAAAAAGAATAAAAAAGAAAAAATCTTATTCCTGATCGGAATCGGAGTATTATTCCTGGTAGTTATGGCAACGTTTGTATTACCGGTTATTTCCAATACAGTGTCGGGGAATATTGCTTATGGCGGCGATTCACGAGGCGGAGATACCAGCGTTGTAAGACAGCTGGTATCTATGGTAAAACATCCGCTGGCAAGTATCCGGCTTATGTTCGGAAGTATTTTCCAGCTGGACAATTTCCGAAATCTGGGTAATATAGATTCCGATAATTATTTCTTCGGAAATCTGATGTTTTTAAATTATGCATCAAGGGGAACACTTGCAGATAAATGGAGTATCCTGCTGCTTCCGATGCTGACCCTGCTGGTTTTTCAGAAAGAAAAGGGCAGCAGACTGGCAAATTGTGAGATATGGAAACGAATCCTGATGTGGGGTATTTTTCTGATCACGGTAATGCTGATCTGGAGTGCAATGTATTTAAGTTTTACGCCGGTAGGAGAGGCAAGTATCGCCGGTGTGCAGGCAAGATATTATCTGCCGCTTATTTATCTTGGAGCATTATTGCTTTCAAATTCAAAAATAAAAGTAGAAATCAGTAAATACGGACTGGCAAAACTATCATTTATTGTTGCAAATATACTGCAAATTGCAGCGGTATGGGAATTATTGCTGCAGGGAAGATTAATATAGGGGAATAGAATGACAAAAAGAAATGATCATACGTTTGCAATTTGTGCATACAAAGAAAGTCCATATTTAGAGGAATGCATACTTTCTCTAAAAAATCAGACGGTCAAAAGCAATATCATAATGGCTACTTCAACGCCAAATGAATGGATACAGGGACTGGCAGAGAAATATGAGATTCCGCTGTACATCAATACAGGTGAAGGCGGAATTGCCCAGGACTGGAATTTTGCATACAGACAGGCAAAAACAGACTATATCACGATCGCCCATCAGGATGATATCTATGAACCGAATTATTTGAAAATGATTTTCGGAGAACTGAAAAAAGGTAAAGATCCGATTGTTGTGTTTACCGATTATGGTGAACTCAGAGATGGAGAAAAAGTTCAGAAATCAACGCTGCTCACGATCAAACGTATTCTGCTGCTGCCGATGCGAGTTCAGGGATTCCAGAATGTGCGATTTTTTAAACGCCTTTTTCTGAGGTTCGGCAATCCGGTCTGCTGTCCGGCGACAACTTACATCAGGAAAAAATTTAAGGGGGATCCGTTTGAAGTAAGATTCTCAAGCAACGTAGACTGGATGATGCTGGAGAAGCAGTCCAGAGAAGAGGGATCTTTCTGTTATATATCAGACATAGGTATGTATCATCGTATTCATGAAAAATCAACAACGACAGAAATCATTCATGGAGATATCCGCTGGAGAGAAGACTATGAAATGTTTCGAAAATTCTGGCCGGCATGGGTTGCAAAACCGCTTGTCAGGGTTTATCGTTTAAGTGAGAAATCAAATAACATACAACAGAGGGAAGAAAAATGAAGGTATTAGTGATCATTCCGGCATATAATGAAGAATTAAATATCAAAAAAGTAGTGTCTAATTTGATCGATCATTATCCACAGTATAACTATGTGGTTGTAAACGATGGTTCCGCAGACAGCACATCGCAGATCTGTCACCAGGAAGGCTACAATATCATAGACCTGCCGGTCAATCTTGGACTTGCAGGAGCTTTCCAGACAGGACTGAAATATGCAGATCAGGAAGGTTATGACTGTGCGATCCAGTTTGATGCGGACGGGCAGCACAGACCGGAATATATCGAAGATCTTTTAAAAGAAATTGAAAACGGATATGATATTGTGATCGGTTCCCGTTTTGTGACGGAGAAAAAACCATTCTCGATGCGAATGTTAGGAAATCGTATGATCGAAAGAGCAATCAAATTTTCAACCGGGAAGGTACTGACTGATCCTACTTCCGGAATGCGTATGTACAGTAAGAAGATCATTCACGAATTTGCATCCAATATCAACTACGGACCAGAGCCGGATACCATTTCATTCATGATCAAACAGGGAGCTTCCGTTAAGGATGTGCAGGTGAAAATGGATGAAAGAACTGCAGGAGAAAGTTATCTGAATCTGACAAGATCGATCGCCTATATGCTCAGAATGATGCTTTCGATTCTGTTTATCCAGAATTTCAGAAAACGCAGAAAAGCAGACTAAGAAGGGAGTCAATATGTCGATCTATTTAAGAATTATTCTGGTTGTCATATCCATGCTCAGTATGATGAACGTTATGAAGAGAGTGAGAAGATTCAAACTGCAGATAGAAAACTCTATTTTTTGGATCATTTTTTCACTGCTGCTGATACTGGTGGCAGTCTTCCCGGATCCGATGTTCTGGCTTGCAGAGCTTTTGGGCATCCAGTCTCCGGCAAATATGGTATTTCTCTTTGTTATCTTTATCCTTTTAATTAAGACATTTAATCTGACACTTGAAATCTCACAGCTTCAGTACAAAATACAGGAGCTGGTACAGAAAATAGCATTAGATGAAAATAAAAAGAACAAAGAAGCGGACAAGGAGGAAAAATGAGCAAAGTATCTGTGATTGTTCCGGTTTATAATGTAGAGCAATATATAAAACGATGCCTGAAAAGTATTCTGGATCAGAGCTGGCAGGATTTTGAGATTTTATGTGTGGATGACTGTGGTCAGGATCAGAGCATTTCTATTATAGAGCAGATGCAGAAAGAATATCCGCAGAAAATAAAAATATTATACGGGGAACAAAACATGGGCCTGGGTGCTGCAAGAGATCGAGGAATGAAGGCGGCATCCGGGGAATACATTGCCTTTATTGATAGTGATGATTATCTGAAACGAAATTTTCTGGAAACTTATATGCATGCAGCACAGAAAAAAGATGCAGATATCATTGTTGGCGGTTATATCCGTGATGTAAACGGAAAGTTATCGGAAACACCGATCGATGTCAACGATGATACATTTGTATGGATGAATGTCAGTGCCTGCACAAAAGTATATAAGAGAAAATTTCTGGAAGATAATCATCTGTCTTTTTATGGAGTAAGACGCTACGAAGATGAAGGATTTATGTATCGATGTCTGGCATCTCATCCGGTTGTTGAACTTATGGCATATTCCGGTTACTATTACTATATGAATAGCGAGTCTATTACCAGGAGCAGCAAGAGCGACCGAACCGGTATTGTAAAAGAATATTTTCAGACAGTGAACAAACTGGCTGATACCGTAAAGTGTGACAGAGAGACTCAGCCATTGTTAAATTATTGCCTGGTATCCGGATTGACGGCAAATATGCTTTATAATGGTCAGGGATGCGGCGGAAAAAAAATGAAAGAATTATATATTCAGTATAATAAACTGCTCAATAAAATAGACAGAGATATCTGCAAAAACAAATACATTGCATTGAAGTATTTAAAATCAGAACCGGCAAAAAAGAGATATACAACATGGCTGATCTTAAGACTGAGAAAAATCGGACTGGACAGGCTGCTGTTTTTTCTGGTAAGCAGGATCTGATAAAAGTAAAGCTGAAACAATGAGAGGAATTATCAGATGAAAAATAAAAAATTAAGCTCTGAAGAAATCAAACAAATAGAACTGAACCTGTTATTAAAACTGGATGAGATATGTAAAAAATACAAGCTCAGATATTACCTGTGCGGAGGAACACTTCTTGGTGCAATCCGTCATAAAGGTTTCATTCCGTGGGATGATGATATCGATGTTCTGATGCCGCGTGAAGATTTTGAGAAGCTTTTGAGACTGGAAAAAAAGCAGAAACAAGATGCGGTGGAAAAGATTGTTTCCTGGAAATCTGGTAATTCTATCTATCCGTTTATCAAACTGATCAATACGAATACGGTACTGAAAGAAAAGTATCTTTCTGAAGAATTTACAACGGGTATCTGGATCGATATTTTTCCACTGGATGGTATGCCGGATGACGAAAAAATTATCGCAAAGAAATTTAAGAAAATTAAATTTTATAAGACTATACTACTGACGGCTTACAGCGAAATGGGAAAAGGAGCTACCTGGTATGCGGCACTTGCAAAGCGAGTCCTGATCCCGATCTGCAAACATCTCAACACGGAAAAACTCTGCAATAAATTAAATGCGATATCAAAAGAGTATCCGATCGACAAGTCGCCGTATGTGGGCGGTTTTCTGTGGGGGTATGGACCGCAGGAGAAAATGCCGAAAGAATTTTTAGAGCCGGTGGAAGTAGAATTTGAAGGACATATGTTTCCGGCACCAAAATGCTGGGATTTCTATCTGACACAACTGTACGGAGATTATATGCAGCTTCCTCCGGAAAATAAGAGGATATCGCATGATTTCAATGTTTATATGAAGGAGAATAAAGAATAATGAATATCGGACTGATCTTTGCCGGAGGTTCCGGAGTGAGGATGAATACAAAAGGTCTGCCAAAGCAGTTCCTTGAGATGAACGGAAAAGCAATCATCATTCATACGATCGAGCATTTTGAAAAATGTAAAGCGATTGATGCAATCGTGATTGTATGTCTGAAAGACTATATTGAATATCTGGAAGATCTTCTGGACCGGGATCGTATCACAAAGGTAAAGAAAATTGTGCCGGGCGGTTCCTGCGGTCAGGAATCCATCTATCATGGACTTTGTGCAGCAGAAGAAATTTCAGAGAATGAAGATGACATCATTCTGATCCATGATGGAGTACGTCCCCTGATATCCGGAAAATTAATCCATGACAATATCAATATGGTAAAAGAAAAGGGAAATGCGATCACGGTAACACCGGCAACAGAGACGATCATTCAGGTTGGCGGTGAACAGGAGATTACGAATATCATCGACCGCAAAAGCTGTTATACAGCAAAAGCACCGCAGAGTTTTTACCTGAAAGATATTCTTGATGTGCATCGTCAGGCGATAAAAGAAAATAAAACTGACAGGATTGATTCTGCAAGTCTGATGAAAGAATTTGGACATACTCTTCACACACTCGAAGGCCCGACCGAAAATATCAAGATTACAAATCCATCTGATTTTTATATTTTCCGTGCCATTTTGGAAGCAAAGGAAAACTCACAGATCTTTGGATTATAGACTATGGGAGACAGAAATATGCCAGATATTAAAATCAGTATAATTGTTCCGGTATATAATTCGGAGAAATATTTGCCGGAAACGGCACAGAGCATTTTAAAACAGTCTTTTTCGGATTTTGAATTAATCCTTGTGGATGATGGATCAAAAGATGGAAGCGGAAAAATATGCGATCAGCTTGCAGCGAAAGATACCAGAATAAAAGTTATCCATAAGACAAACGGCGGGATCTGTTCTGCACGAAATGCAGGATTAAAAGAAGCGGCCGGAGAATACATTGCATTTTGTGATAATGATGACATCTATCTGCCGGGACTTTTAGAAGATAATTATGCACTTGCAAAAAAATATGATGCAGATGTGGTGCGTTATTCTAGAAGTTATCGCACGGTCAAAGACGGAAAAGTGATCGCAGAAGAAAAGACCTCTTTTAAAGCAGGTGTATACAGCAGTTCACAGTTTGCTGCAAATTTTGATCAGATCAACAAAGCCGGAGAAGGAATCTGGGCCGGTATTTACCGGAGAGCTTTTTTACAGAAAAATCAGATTGATTTTGATGAAACCATGAAGTTTGGATATGAAGATCTGGATTTTATAACGAAAATTTATCTGTGCAGCCCAAGTGTTGTACTGAATCCGAAGACTTACTATGTGTGGATTATGCGATATGCACACAGTACAAGCGGAAAGACAGACATTAACAATATCACTTCGCTGATGAAGTGTCTGGAAAATAAAAGCAGACTGGTAACACAGACCGGTATTGAAACACAGATTCCGGCATTTTGGGTGGAAGAGCTTTCCAGAAGAATTTATACGATCGTGCGTTATGTAAGCCCGAAAAAAGTAAAAATGCCGTTTGGAAAAAGAATCGAGCTTTTAAAATATTTCCGCACAGCAGCAGTATTTCAGCAACCGACAGATAAAAAGAAAACGAAAGCATTTAAGAAGCAGTCGAAGCCAGGCTGGCTGATCTGGTACTTATTTGATAAGAAGCATTACTGGCTGTTATACTTTCTGGTAACAGGCAAACAAAGGCTGTCAGAGAAATAAGGAGCAGGGAACATGAAAGAAAAGTCAATCAAATTAAACGCAGTGCTCAATGTTATGAAAACGGTATTGTCTCTGGTATTTCCACTGATCACATTTCCGTATATCACACGAGTACTTCAGGTAAATGCGATTGGAAAATACGATTTTTCCGTATCGGTTATCAGCTACTTTTCTCTGATCGCAGCTCTTGGCATCACAACTTATGCAGTAAGAGAAGGAACAAAATACCGGGGCGATCAGGAAAAAATGAATCAGTTCGCAAGCGAGATTTTTTCTATCAATCTTTATGCAACGATCGTATCGTATATCTTGTTGTTTTTGGCACTTATGTTTGTAGACAAGCTGAAGAGCTATAATATCGTGATCGGGATCCTCAGCCTAGAAATTCTGCTGGCAACGCTGAGCGTTGTCTGGATCTATAATATATATGAAGATTTTGGTTATATTACGTTTGTTACGTTTATTCTTCAGTTCGTATCTATCATCCTGATGCTGCTGTTTGTACACAGTGCAGATGACCTTTACAAGTATGCTATTATTTCCGTTATTTCAAGCAGCGGTTCCGGATTATTTATGTTTTTCCACGCAAGGAAATATGTGCATCTGCATCTGGTAAAAAAGCCACCGCTGAAACATTTAAAACCGATTATGATCGTGTTTTCGACAACGATTGCAGCTACCATTTATATCAGCTCAGACACAACAATTCTTGGATGGCTGACAGATGATTACCACGTTGGAATTTACGGAACAGCGGCCAAAATATATAAGATTGTAAAACAGGTTCTTAATGCAGTCGTGGCAGTTGTTATTCCGAGATTCGCATTTTATATTGGAACACAGGAAAAAGATAAGATATTACAGCTGGGAAGAAAACTGATCGATTATATGGTAGCAATCTGCTGTCCGGCGATGGTGGGACTGTTTTGTCTGAGTAAGCCAATTGTAGAAGAGTTTGCCGGAGCATCTTTCAGCGAAGCCTATATCCCGCTGCAGCTGCTCAGTATTGCCCTTATCTTTGCTGTCTTTGCAAACTTTTTTTCCAACTGTGTGTTGATTTCTTACAAAAAAGAAAAAATTGTTATGTTTGCGACAATCCTCAGTGCAGTGATAAATATTGTACTGAATTTTATCCTGATTCCAAGATATCAGGAAAGTGCAGCGGCTTTTACGACGATTATCGCAGAAGTATGTGTATGTGTAATATCCGCATACGAGTCAAGAAAAATCATAAAGATCAATTGCACAGCAAGAAATCTGATCTCAACGATCATTGGCTGTGTGGGGATTGTGATCTGCTGTATGCTGGCTGCAAAAGTTATTGAAAATCAGATTTATCTGATTCTTGTATCGGTGATCGTATCGGGACTGGTTTATGCAGTTGTTTTGATTCTGATGAAGAATACAGTTATCACAGATGTTTTGGAGCGTTTTGTCAGAGGAGCAAGAGGCTAAGGGAGAGGAAAAATGCAGGGAAAAAGAAATTCAACAATGGACATTGTAAAGGCGATAGGTATCATTTCTATTGTGATGGGACATTGCTGCTATTCAATCATGATACCAGCCTTGAACGTCAGTGTGGGAGAATTTGTATACAGTTATCATTTAATGGTGTTCTTTTTTGTGGCGGGATTTTTTTACAAAAGAGAATACCATGAGCACCCGGAACAGTATATCGGCAAGCGGCTTTTGAAGCTTGGCGGTATGCTGTTTCTTTATAATACCGTGTTTACGCTGTTACATAACACACTGGTGTCGGTCAAAATGATCAGCAGCACCGAACATTACAGCATCAGCAAAATGGTATCCTGCATCGTACAGAGTCTGCTGATGAAATACACCGAAGAATTGCTGGGAGCCTGCTGGTTCCTGCCAATGTTTTTTATCGGAACAGCATTGTTTGCGATTGCATTCAGCAAAGCAGAAAAAAGTAAAAAACCGGAATATTGGCATAAGATCATCTGTATTCTGTTTGCTGCTGTTGCATTATATGCAAACAGTCGGGAGCTGACTTGGGAATACTGGATACAGACTTCAATTCTGGCGGTTCCGATTATGTACATTGGTTACTTTGCAAAACAGAAATGGGACAAACTCGACAAAGGGATTACTTGGTATGGAACTATTTTAAGTGCTGCCGTGATTCTTGGAATCTTAAATCGTATGCCGGGAAGTATTGAACTTTCGGTCAATCAGATCTTACATCCGGTACTTTTTTATCCGGTGACCTTGCTTGGTATTTATTTCTGTATTGGGCTTGCAAAAATACTTGGCAAAAATCCATATACAGAAAAATTTTTCTCACTGGTCGGAAAAGAAAGCTTTCACATTATGGCACTGCATTTTCTTGGATTTAAGATCGTGGATCGTATTTATTCGTCAGTGTATGGCATTACAGATGCTGAAAAAATTGGAAAATTTCCACATTCAGATTACGGTCTGCACATCAGTTATGTGATTGCCGGAGTGCTCATTCCATTATGTCTGATTACATTACTGCGTAAAGTTCAAAAATATGGTCATTTTGTGAAAGAAATGTAAAACATGCTTTTCAAACAAAACAGAGGAGATTTTTACATTGACTTTTACATTTAGATAAATATACTATAAATTAGGAATAAAAATCGTGCTGCTTGGTAAAAGTAACCAGAGCAGCATCGCAGTGCTAAATTGCATTGCAGCATGAGGAGGAAATAAATGAAAAAAAGAATGCATAAACTTTGCACCATTTTGACAGCATCCGCTTTACTTGCAATGTCTGTCACAGTATATGCAGCAGAAGGGGATAATACAGAGGCTGGATTTCAGCCTGCAGAAGAAGGGACTGTACAGTCTGCGGATACCGAGCAGACACAGGAGACAGCTTCAGAGCAGACAGAAGAGAAAGATCCGGAAGAAAACGGATTAGATTCTTTTGTTTATATAAGGGAAAAAGAAGATAAAACAACCGAAAAAGCAAAAGTAAAAAAAGTAACGATCGAAGAATTAAAAGAAGAGATCGATGCAAATCAGGTGCCGGAACTGGCAGCGGTTGTTTTTCAATTTTCAGATGAAGAGTTTGAGACAGAGGCACTGACGGAGAATACAACTGAATTTGAAACAGAAACTCAGTCAGAAACGACAGAATCTGAAAGTGAAACAGCAACGGAAACAGAGACAGAATCCGAGACAGACAAAGATTCAGAAATCGAGAAATATCCAACCGTAGAACTGAGTGATATGCAGAAAGATATGGTCTATGAGGTAGCAGAGCTTGTTCCACAGACGGTTGTGATCTTCAACCAGTGTGAGCTGGAAAATAATCTGGTGTTTACAGACTGCAAGGAAGTGAAGGCAGTTACCGTTCTGAAAGCAGACACAGAGAAAGAACTGAAAAAAGCAATCCAGAAATACGACCTGGAAAAAGAATATGCAGATTATCTTGAACTCCAGAGTGAAAAGAAATCTGCGTCAAAAGGACAGGCACGTACGACAAGTACATCAAGTTCAGGCAAAAGCCTTGCAGTGCCACAGACGTCCACTCAGACAGAGAGTCAGACTTCCACTACACCGTCAAACCGTGTGGCAGGAAGCAGTTCGACATCAGGCAGCAGTTCTTCAGGAAGTTCCGGTTACGGATCATCAGGCAGCTCTGCATCAGGAAGCAGTTCAACATCCGGGACAACAACCGGACAGAAGGACGTTACATTCAAATTTGAGCCGGATGAGGTATACAGCGGAGAAGAGAGCATTTCAGCAACTTACAGCGTATCCAGCACAAAAGAGATTACATATGGAAAAGTAACGATTAACTATGATACCAATGCGATGAAATACGATGATTCCAATGCGGAGGACAGCGACGCACTGGAAGGTATGACGATCAAAGTTATCAAGCCGACAGACAGTGCCGGAACGGAAGGTAAAATTGTGATTGAATTTTCATCAACAACACCGAAAAAGCTGAAAGGAACTCTGGTAGATCTCTGGTTCAATCTGACAGGCAATGCAACAACCGGTCAGCAGTTCAATATCAGCATGACCGTAGATGAATTAAGAAACGGATCGACCAATCTGACATCTGAAGTGGAGACAGCAAGTATGGTAGCACAGCCGGATGGAGAGGAAGAAACAGAAACAGAAACACCTGCTACAACTTCCACACCATCAACAACAGCATCGACAAGTGCATCATCCTCTTCAACAACATCAGGTTCGAGTTCCACAACGACAACCCAGAATGCACCAAAGACGGGAGATGCAACCAATATTCCGGCTATGGTTCTTCTTATGGCAGGTTCGGCAGCAGTATATATCAAAGCAAGAAAGAGAGTATAGCAATAAATGTATAGACGAAACATAGCAGCGGCAGCAGCCGTCCTGTTTCTTTCTTCAGCCGTTGGCATTTCTGCCTATGCAGCACCACAAAAAGACAACAGTGCGACAGAGGCAGAGACAGAAACTGAAACGGAAACTGAGACACAGACGGAAACCGAAACCGAGACAGAAACTCAGGAAACCAAAGCAGCGACAGAGCGAGAAGCAGGTTTTGTATCCATAGAAGAGATGCCGTTTGAAATCGAAACGGAAACTGAGACAGAAAGCAGCGATCAGACTGAGACAGAAACGGAAACGGAGCAGAAAATAGAGTCACCAAAAGTAGAACAGACTTTTCGTTTCTTTCAGGTAGAAAAGAAATATGCTGTATCAAAAAGAGATGATGTTTATCTCTATGAAAAGAAAAACACAAAATCCGATAAAGTAGGAAAGATCAATGCACTTGGCGTATTGCATATTCTGGAAGAAGACGACGATGGCGAATGGTATTATGTAGAATCCGGAAAAGCCAGAGGCTTCATAAAAGCAAAATATGTATGGGCAGACGAAAAAGCGGAACGTTATGTAAAGCATAAAAAAGAAAAGAATATAGAGACAGCCGAAGTTCTCAAAGAAGCTTATGAAAATAAGGCGTTTCTGCATACACAGACAACTGCATACAAAGCAGTAGCCAAAAAGAAATACGCCCTGACGAAAAATAGAATCAAAATCTATGATTCTATTCCGCAGGAAGAAACCAAGAACAATAAAAAAGAAGAAACAGAAAAAGAAACGCAGGAAAGTACTGCCTCAGAAAGTGAAAAACAGAGCAGCAGTGTGACAGAGGGCGAAACGCAGGATAATTCTGCAAAAGAGAGCGAAACGCCGGACAGTGCTTCCGGGGAAAGTGAAACACAGGAATCCGAGAAAAAGAAAAGCACAGATCAGAAATCGGAGAAGAGTGAAGATACAGAAAAGAACCAGGAGCCGGAGGTAGTAGGTACACTGGCAAAAGGCGGACTGTGTTATATTCTGGATGATGAGGATCAGGAATGGAGTTATGTAGAATCAGATGATGTCAGGGGATTTGTACAGACAAAGCAGCTCGAAACCGGAAAAGAAGTGAAAAAAGAGATCGAAGAAAAAGGCGAGGATACTTATGCCCTTGCTAAAGCAAAAGTAAAACCGGAAGACAACAAAGCCTGCTATTACACGGTAACTTCCGTAAAAGAAGCTTCTGTATCAGGACTGATCCGCACCTCTATGTTAGAATATGCGAAGCAGTTCCTGGGTAATCCTTATGTATGGGGAGGTACCAGTCTGACAAAAGGGGCAGACTGCTCCGGTTTTGTACAGAGCATTTATGCAGAATTTGGTTACAGCATTCCGCGTGTGGCGGAAGACCAGGCAGAATGTGCCACCAAAATACCGGTAGAAGATGCATTGCCGGGCGATCTGATCTTTTATCAGAGATCGGATGGCTATATTTATCATGTAGTTATGAGTACTGGTGACGGCGGAACGATCGAGGCACACAGCAGTGCCACGGGCATTATAGAAAGCACTGTAAATGAAAACGATGCAGTATGGGCAGTCCGTATTATTTCAAATGAGGATACAGACATACTGGATGCATTGAAGAAAAAGGATATGGCAGCAGATTACTATGATAATGCTGTTATAGCGAAGAGCACAGAATATGGTTCATACCTTGGCAAATTTAAGCTGACAGCATATTGCAGCTGTCCGATCTGTTGTGGAGTCTGGTCAGGCGGACCTACGGCGAGCGGAGCAATGCCGACGATCGATCATACGGTAGCTATGGCAGGACTGCCATTTGGAACCGAATTGATCATCAATGGACAGGTCTATACAGTAGAAGATCTGGGAACGCCATATGGACATGTAGATATCTATATGAATAACCATCAGGCGGCACTGCAGTTTGGTGTTCAGTACAGTGATGTGTATCTGAAAAAATAAAGAAGAATAAATATTTGATATGGGCAATTTCTTATTTATATTCAAGAAGGAATTGTCCATATTTTTATATCAGATGTGAGATGAAAAAAGTAAATTTCACTTTGCAAGTGAACCATGAAAAAATAAATAAAGAAAAAGCAAAAAATCAGTTGACATTTCAAAATGAATTTATTATAATAAATGAGCGTCACAGAGATGTGAGCACAATATCAGACGAATTGCTGATTCAGGAGAAGTACTCAAGTGGCTGAAGAGGCGCCCCTGCTAAGGGTGTAGACCGTTTACGCGGTGCGAGGGTTCAAATCCCTCCTTCTCCGTTCAACATTCTAAGATATTTTTTTATGCCCTTAATTCTTTGAAAAACAACTTGAAAAAAATAAATCAAAAAAGTTGTTGACAAAAAGAAAGAGAAGTGGTAAGATATCAAACGTTGCGGCGGAAACGCAGAAACAACGGAGCCTGAGAGATACAGGCAGTCAGGGAA